>FUFK010049047.1_pt1 | contig 11855 bp, 14 predicted proteins | sample 1021851 | NCBI WGS metagenome assembly FUFK01 (sample SAMEA51879418, study PRJEB19060) | metagenome
CTTACGTATCAAACAATAGACCGACTAGGTGGTATGGAATATTCTGATGGAACAGCAACTTTAGAACAACACTCAATGTCAGATGCTGATGAGGCAACAACAGGTCAAAAATTTGCTGCACTTTGGAAATGCACTGGAACGGACTCAAGTATTGGAGCAGACCAATACGCAGGCGTATATCATTACGTTGAGGCACAAAATTTACAACAGCTAAATTATGGAACTTCTGCTGCTAAAGATTTAACATTATCTTTCTGGGTAAAATCAAACACCACTGGCACTTACTCTATAGGCTTGAGAAAGTATGCCAGCACATCTCATTATATAGCCTTAACTTACACAATAGATTCAGCTGACACTTGGGAGAAAAAAGTAATACATATTTCACCAACAGCTGGTTCAACAAGTTTAATTACAGGAGCAAACGGAGTTATTAATAATGACAATGCCGTTGGATTTTATATATTTATTTATACTGCTTTAGGAACTAATTATCATACTGCTTCACCTAATACTTGGACTACATCATCAGTTTATGGAACAAGTGACCAACCAAATTTAATGTCGAGCACGAGCAATAATTGGTATATTACTGGATTACAATTAGAAGTTGGAGACACCGCATCAGATTTTGAATTCTTACCACATGATGTTCAGTTACAAAGATGTCAAAGATATTTTACTAAATTTGGTGGTGATGATGCTTATTCACCTTTTGGTTCAGGCATGTGGAAAACAGGCACTGTTGCCAGTTTAATTTTAACTTTTCCAACAAAAATGAATCACGAACCAACAATGACAATAGCAAATGCAACTGCTTCTCATCTTCGACAAGCAGGNACAGCTCCAAACACAAGTGCAATTACTTTAGACGTATCTTCTACACTAGCCTGCATGTACAATGGAACTGTAGGTAGCGGAGGTTCAGCAGGTGAAGGCACGGTGCATTTTGGAGATAGCACCACAAACTGTACTTTTAGTTTTGAATCGGAGTTATAATTATGAAAATATTAACAGCAAAATATGAATCAGGAACTTTTAAAGAAAATTCAGTTGTAAGAATTACTTACGAAGGACAACCCAGTAATACTATAGTAAATGTTCCAGTTAATAATAAAAACACAAACTATAAAGAAATACTTGAATGGGTAGCAGAAGGTAACACAATAGAGGCGGCAGACTAATGAGTTATATAGGACAAGGATTACCAGCTGATACTTTTCAAGGATTTACCACAGATAAATTCACGGGCGACGGCACAGCCAACAAAGCTTTCACGCTAACAAAAGAACCGTTTAGTGAGGATACTATTCTAGTGACTATTGACGGAGTTGTACAAGAGCCAACTGATGACTTTACAGTATCAGGCACCACACTAACTTTAGTTGGAACAGCAGCAAATAATTCAGAGATAAACGTCACACACATGGGTGGTCCACTGCCCATCGGTGGTGCTTCTGAGTTAGATCTCAATGGTGCATCAGACAAACTAATTCTCGATGCAGATGCCGATACAACAATAAGTGCTGACACCGATGATCAGATAGATTTTAAAACTGGAGGCACAGATAGATTAACGATTCAAAGCACGTCAGGTAACAATGTAGTTGTGGCTGACGGTTTAACATTAACTGATGGAAACTTAACTGTTGCTAGTGGACACGGTATAAATTTTGCAGCTACTTCAGATGCTAGTGGCATGTCTTCTGAATTACTTGATGATTATGAAGAAGGAACATGGTCACCACAATTAAAATCTAGTGATGGGACTAATTTTACAATGAATAGTGGTAATGATGTAGGATACTATGTGAGAATTGGAAACAAAGTTTTTTTTCATGCTTATNTAGTAAGCACNAGNATTAATAGTGCTGGTGGTANTGNTCNATGTGGTGGTCTTCCTTACACTGNNGCTAANGNNGTATCTTATTATGCTGGTGTNNNNGTNCCTTANGCACAGGGACTTAACATAACTGCTGGTCAAAATTTAGGTGGNTATNNGAATATTAANANTACTGATNTNATTTTTTTTCAATACAATCATTCAACTGGAGGTGGCCAATTTGCTTCTTCAGCGTGGACAGATGATGGTGGAGCAATGGTAACAGGGCATTATACAGTCCCATAATATTTTAAAAGGAGAAAACAATGGCAATAACAAAAACAACAGAAATAGCAAAAATAGAAGTAGTTGGAGAGTATAAAGCTGTTCAAGTCGCTACAGATACTGTTATCAAAGAGGATGGCAAGGAAATATCTAGAAACAGACACAGACACGTTGTGCACTCTGATATGGATATATCTGGTGAAGATGCAGAAGTTCAAGCAGTAGCTAATGCTGTATGGACGGACGCTGTGAAAGCTGCTTGGAAAACGTATAAAGATAGTAATCCTGGTCCTGGAGCATAAGATGAGCCAGACAAAAGTANAANNANNNTTNGTAGANGGAGTAGGTGGAGGTTCTAAAAATGTAATTATTAACGGTGACATGCAAATTTTTCAAAGAACAACTTCTGCTACCACATTAGGTTCTGGTTATCAAACAGTGGATCGTTTTGGTTTTTCAGAAGGCACAGATGGAGCAGCAACTTCTGAGCTTGATAATTTGTCAGTTGCAGACCAAGCAACTACAGGTCAAGCTAGAGCATTAGAATTAAATTGCACAACAGCAGACACCTCTATTGCGGCTGGGCAAAGGTCTTATTTTTTTTATAATATTGAAGCTCAGGACTGTCGTAGATTTTTATATGGCACAAGCGCTGCTAAAACTTTAACTCTTTCTTTTTGGGTAAAATCAAACCTAACGGGTAACTTTCCACTCACTGCAAAAAAAGATGATAACACTGTTTATTATTTGCCGTTAAGTTACAGCATATCAAGTGCCAACACTTGGGAGAAAAAAACAATTACTTGGACTCCCACAGAGGGTTCTACCTCACTTATAACTGCAAGTGGTGGTGCAATAAATAATGATAACGGAAGAGGTTTTCAAATATTTTGGGGACTTGCTTGGGGCAGTAACTACACAGGTAGTCAAAGCGGAACTCCAACATGGACAAGCTCAGCTTATTTTGCAGACTCAGACATTACCTTTGTAAATTTTTACAGCAGCACGAGTAACAATTTATATATAACAGGAGTTCAATTAGAAGTTGGAGATGCAGCATCAGACTTTGAACATTTACCTCACAGTGTTCAATTACAAAGATGTCAAAGATACTATGAAAAAAGTTATAACTTATCTGTTGTTCCTGGAACATCGACTACTTATGAAGGCACTCACCTTGCTGAGTTGTTAAACGAAGGAACAACAACAAGAATTAAAATACTTGATAGTAGATTCAGCGTTAGAAAAAGGGCCGCTCCAACCATGACTTTTTATACTTCAGATGGTGGCGCCTCTGGAGAAATAAACAACTACAGCTCTGGTGCTGATAAAACAATTTCCTCAATAGGAAATACATCTGAAACAAGTATAGGTAGATACTTTACTATGACTGATGCGGGAGCANCTNACGAAACATACGAATTTCAATATGAAGCAAGTGCGGAGATAGGATAATTATGTATAAATCAGTAAAAAAAACATTGGACATTCAAGATAAACATAACGGTTATAAAGTTGTTACAGATAATGACATTGTGCAATTTGTGCCACTTAACGAAGATAACTCAGACTATCAAAACGTTCTTGAGTGGGAGAAGATAGACGGTAACACAATAGAGGAGGCCGATTAATGGCATACATAGGAAGAGATTTACGCACAGGAGCATTCAGACAACTCGATGACATTTCATCAGGGTTCGACGGTTCTGANACNACGCACACGATGCAGGTCAACTCGACCAATGTNAGCGTCGGTGACGTAAATCAAATACTCTTATCGCTTGGTGGTGTAATACAAAAGCCAGGCACAGACTTTACTGTGTCAGGTAGCACACTAACTTTTACAACAGCTCCTGCTGCTAACACAAGTTTCTTTGCCATACTACTGGGTTCAGATAATGGCGGAACGGTGACACCGACTGATGGCTCTGTGACTGGTGATAAAGTTGCAAGCACTGGCGCTTTTACAATTGGTGCTGCAGGCACAGCTTCTTCTCTAGCAGGTATTCCATTTTATAATGGAGACACCACATCTATTTATACACACGATGTTTCAGGAACAGAGAGCACAGCACAGAAAAACACTGCTTATGGTTTAACAGCACTTGATGCAATAACAACAGGCGATAGCAATACGACTATGGGATATAATTCCGCAGGTGCAATTAACAGTGGTAGTTATAATAATTATTTTGGTGAAGACGCAGGTAAAACCCTTACCACAGGAAGTAATAACACTGGAATAGGTTATCAAGCTGGTGGTGCAGAGGCTACTATGACAGGAAGTGAAAACACTTGTTTAGGAAATTATGCAGGTTTTGGACTTACTTCAGGTTCATCAAATGTTATACTTGGTTATGATTGTGCTCATAATTTAAGTTCTGGAAGTAATAATATAATGATTGGTAATGATGCTGGAACTACTGGTAGTCCTGGTGGAAACATTGGTACTGGTAGTAACAATTTACACTTGGGAGATGAAAATATATCTTCTTGTCAGATACAAACAGACTGGACAGTTGCTTCTGACCAAAGAGATAAAACAGATTTTACTGCTTTAGATATTGGATTAGATTTTGTAAACGACCTTAAACCTTATACTTATAAATGGGATAAGAGAATAAAATATGTTTCAAAAGAAAACAGAAATACTGTTGATTTAGATAGTATTACTCACGATGGCACTCACAAAGAAGGTTGGCTTGATATAGGGTTTAAAGCACAAGACGTAGAAGCTTTAGAAAAAGCTGCTGGCTATAAAATTTCAGACAAAACTAATTTAACAACTTCTTTAACAGAGGATGGTAAACAGTATGGTATTAAGTATAGTAATTTTGTTCCTATATTGGTAAAGGCTATTCAAGAATTATCAACAAAAGTAAAAGCATTAGAGGAAGCGTAAAATGTTAGGGTTTCATCCATTTAGCACACAAGCATTCAGTAGCGCTGTTCCCTTTTTAGATGTACAGACAACAACTAATTTAGTTAGTTCTGCTATAAGTGGTGTTACGACTGTGCTCTCACCTCAGTTTGCTAGTGCTGGTCTTGCTTTGACAGTGGTTAATGGTGGGGCAACTCCCGTAACAATTATGACACCCACAGGAGTGGCTCTTGCAACGGCTATCAACGGTGTTGCGCCCTTTACATGGGCTGCGGTTAGTGATACAACTAGTGAGACATGGTCTCAAGTTAGTGATTCTAGTAGTCAAACTTGGACACAGGTAGATGATACAACAAGTCAAGAATGGAGTGATTTATAATGGCATCGACATTTTCAGATAGATTAAAAATTGAACTTATTGGAAACGGAGAACAATCAGGTTCTTGGGGAACTACAACTAACAACAACTTATCTCAATGTATCGAGCAAGCGATAGCTGGTGTTGAAACTATTGCAATATCTGGTGACGTTACTTTAAGTACAGGTAATGGACCACAAGCACAAACAGACAACCAAGCGCGTCAAGCTTGTCTTATTTTTACAGGTAGCACAACTGCTACAGTAACTGTTCCTGCTCAAGAAAAAATTTACCACATATACAATAATTCTAGTGCAGTTATAACATTGCGTATTACTGGAACGTCAACAGATTTTGTTATGGCAGCGGAAACAAGTTATTTAATAGCTTGCACCGGCGCAGCATGGCACGCGTTGAATGATGACAAAGTGCATTTTGCAGCTGCTGGAACTGTATCAAANACATCAGGTGATATTACAGTTGATTCTGCAGCTGATATTATTTTAGACGCTGACGGTGGTGATGTTTTTGTAAAAGATGCGGGAACCACGTTTGGTAGTTTAACTAATTCTAGTGGTAATTTAATTATTAAATCAGGAACTACAACAGCTGCTACATTTAGTGGTGCTAACGTAACATTTGCTGGTACTATTGCATCAGGGGCAATCGATACTAGTGCTGCAAATATAACATCGGGTGGTGTTATTAAAATAGATGTTGACGCTGACGCTGATGATTTAACAGGTGACTCTACAACAGGTAGATTAACACTTGGTGCTGGTGAAGATTTAAATTTGTATCATGGTGGCACGAATTCTTACATAGTTAATGACACTGGTGATTTATTTATAGACACAGCAGGTAATGTAAAATTAGATGCTAATGGAGGATTTATAAATCTTTTAGATGGTGGTATGGAATTTGCTCGTTTATTAAATTCTTCAAGTGACTTTGTAATTCAATCTTATCAGCAAGACAATGATATAATATTTAAAGGTAATGACGGTGGTTCAACGATCACTGCTTTAACTCTTGATATGTCAGCTGCAGGAGCAGCAACATTTAATAACGACGTTACAGCATTCTCTGACGAACGACTAAAGACAGATATAAAAACTATTGACAATGCATTAAACAAAGTATGTGACATGCGCGGTGTATACTTTAACAGGGACGGTGCAGCGGGGACCGGGGTTATTGCACAAGAAATACAAAACATTTTACCTGAAGTAGTACACAACAAACAAGAATATTTAAGTGTAGCTTATGGCAACATGGTTGGTGTTCTTATAGAAGCAATCAAAGAGCTTAAGAAAGAGGTTGAAACACTAAAGGAGTCTAAGTAATGACTATTAAATCTAGTGGTTCACTTACATTTACAGAGATAGAAACAGAATGGGATTTAGGTTCTAAACCTTGGAGCATGTCTGAGTTATATGCTGGTGGTAGTGCTGTTTATGCTGGTGCTGAGGATGGTTCTGGAAACGCGATTCCAAGTTCTGGTAATCCAATTTCTTTTTCTGATTTTTATGACACTACTTATTTCCAAACAACATCTGAATCATCTACAACAGGTACTGTGGCTGTTCCTGNAGCCGCTAACGCTATTTACATTGTAACTGCTTTTGGAGCTGGTGGTGGCGGATACACAGGCGGTGAGTACGATAAAGCCGGTGGTGAATCTGCTGGTTCTGGNGGNGGNGGTGGCGCATATGCCGCTGGTGTTTATTTAGGTGTTACTGGGGGTACAAACTTAACTATATCTGTTGGTAGTGGTGGAGCCGGAACTGACAGGCAAGTTGGTGGAACATCAATTATGTATAGTGGTAATGCAGGTAGTGGTGGAGCAACAACAATAGTAAATTCTTCTGGCACTACAATTTTATCTTTAGGTGGAGGTACAGGTGCTGCTGCGTCAGGCGGTGGTGTTAAAGGGCCTCTTAGATCAAATCACGCTGGTAACCAAGGAACTGCCTCTGTAAGTGGTCAAGTTACTTCAGGTACAACTTCTTCAGGCGTTTCTCTTGGATCAGGAACTACAGCTAGTGGTAGTCCAGGTGTAACTCCTGGTTCTGGTGGTAACTGTAGTGGTGATAACTGTAGAATTGGTGGTGGAGCTGGTGGTAATGCAGGTAATGGATCTGGTGGCGGATCTGGTGGATCTTCTTCTGGTTTAGGAACTGATGGTGGTGATGGAGGCACTGGTGCTGGCGGTGGTGGTGGAGCTGGTCAAGTTACATTTAANTCTAGTCACTCAGACGCTGTAACTGCTGGTGGTGATGGTGGTGATGGTTCAATAACCTATCAATTTGTAAGGTACTCGTAATGCCCTTAATATCGTACAAATTTGCAGCAGGTTTTGATAAACAAAGCACATCATACGGTGCAGAAAATAAATGGATTGATGGGGAAAATATTCGTTTTCGTTATGGTCAACCAGAAAAAATTGGTGGTTGGGTAAAACTTTTTAGCGATAAATTAATAGGAGCTGTACGCGATCAGTTTGCTTGGTCAGATCTTACAGGCACAAGGCACTTGGCTTTTGGAACGGACAAAAAATTGTATGTATATAAAGAGGGTGTGGTTGCAGACATTACACCTATTCGTGCTACACAAGCTAGTTTAACTAACCCGTTTGTAACTACAAGTGGATCAGCAATAGTTACTGTAACAGACGCGGCGCATGGAGCGAGCGCCGGGGATTTTGTAACATTTAGTGGTGCGTCCTCTGTTGGTGGTTTAGACATGAATGCAGAATTTGAAATTACTAGTGTCACTAGTTCTAGTGTTTACACGGTGACACACTCAAGTAATGCAAGCAGTGGTGCTACTGGTGGTGGTAGTTCTGCTGTAACAGCTACTTACCAAATATCTCCTGGTCCAGAAGTTAACACGTATGGTTATGGTTGGGGCGTTTCAGCATGGAACGGTGTTGCAGGAACTGTTATTACAGACCAACTTAACGAGGCGTTAGATGCAACAGAGACAGGTGTTGATGTTGATGATGGTAGTAAGTTTGCAAANGGTGATTATATTTTAGTNGANCAAGAGATTATGAAAGTGACTGGTGTATCAAGCAACACACTGACNGTTACAAGAGATNTAACAACTAACGAAGGCACAACAACGGTATCTGCTGGTAGTCACAATGCAACTACACATGCAGATGATTCAACAGTTACAATTATATTTGATGCATCTGACACAACTACAAACTACACCAGTTGGAATGAGGAGTCTTCTACCTCTAATACTATTATTGATTCTCGTTATTGGGTGTTTGAAAGTTTTGGTGAAGATTTGTTAGCATTAGCTAACAACGGTGCTTTATATAAATGGGATACATCTGGAGGAACAGTTGGCAACCGTGCCGCTGTCGCAAGTGGTAATGCTCCTACATCATCAAGACATTTAATTTTATCTACACCAGACAGGCATGTTATATTATTGGGAACAGAAACAACTATCGGCACAACCACAACGCAAGATGATTTATTTTTAAGATTTTCTAGTCAAGAAGATTTTACCACTTGGTCTCCTAGTAGCACAAACACAGCAGGATCTTTTAGAATACAAGACGGGTCAAAAATTATGACAGCAGTTAGATCAAGGGGTTCTATATTAGTGTGGACAGACACTTCTTTACATTCGTTACAATTTATTGGTCCACCTCTTATTTTTGGACTTTCACAAATAGGTGCTAACTGTGGAGCAGTATCACCACACTGTGCAATTGATGTAAACGGCACAACGTTTTGGATGAGTCAACAAGCATTTTATATGTTTGATGGTAATATTAATAAGTTACCGTGTTCAGTTCAAGATTATGTGTTTGATGATTTTAGTATTACACAAGAAGGATTAGTATACGCTGGTCTTAATACTGACTTTAATGAAATTACATGGTTCTACGCTAGTAAAGATTCTAGTTTTATTGATCGTTGTGTTACTTACAATTATTTAGAAAACACTTGGTACACAAATTCTATGGCTAGAACAACTTGGTTAGATCGTGGTGTTTACGAATTACCTTACGCAACAGAATATGAACCTACAAACAATGGCACAACACCAACTGTTCTTGGTCTTACTGATGGTGCTTCTGTAGTATACACACATGAATCAGGAGTTGATAATGAAACAAGTGCGTTAACTTCTTTTATACAATCAGGAGACTTTGATATACAAGATGGTGAACAAATGTTGTCTATTAAAAGATTTATACCTGATTTTAAAAACCAAAAAGGTAGTGCTGATGTTTTACTTAGTTTTAAAAACTACTCAGCAACAACAACAGAAACAACATTAGACGGTGCAATTACCAGCACTAGTTCAACAGCAGACATTAAATTAGATGACGCATCAAACTTTCCATCTTCTGGCACAATATTGATAGGGACAGAACTTATTACTTATACTAGTAATGTTAATAATTTATTAGGCGGTACAATTACACGTGGCACAAACGGCACGACGGCTGCTACTCACATAGATAATAAAAAAGTAACAGACTATACAAATGTTAGATTAAACTTAAATAATGTTACACCAACAACAACTAAAATTGATACACGTGGTCGTGGTAGACAAGCTAATATTTTAATATCTACAGATGAGGTTGGTGACAACTGGAGATTTGGTACATTAAGATTAGATGTTAGACCAGATGGAGGACGATAATGGCAAAGATAGTAGTAGGTAGATTACCACAAGCAACATCACAATATGAACGTCAACAATTTGATATTCTTATTCGTGAGCTTGAACAAATAATAACACAACTTAATTTTTCTTACGAACAACAATCAAAAGACGAAAATTTAGCAAGGAGTTGGTTCCTTGGCTGATACTTTTTTATTAAAACCTGTTGATTTAACAACTACAGACGTAACAACTATTTACACTTGTCCAGCAGCAAATGACACGACAGTTCCTGCTACAGATGCAACCACGGCTATTGTAAAATCAATATTAGTAAGTGAAGACAGTGACAACGCTGATACAATTACAGTGACAATTACCAGAGATTCTGCAGTATTTAGTGTGTTTAAAGACAAAGCAGTTGGTGCAAAAGGCACTGTAGAATTATTAACTAACCCTTTAATACTTAACGAAGGGGACATAGTAAAAGCTACAGCCGGCACAGCAAACAGACTACATGTGTTATTGTCGGTTATGGAGATTACTTAATGGGTGAAATACCGGTAATTAAGCCTGAAGTTTATCAGAGAATTTATTGCAAAAATTGTGATATTGAGGTAAATTCAGAAGAACAGGCCATAGGTGCCTGCAAAAGTTGTGGACAGGACTGGGCCACAAATAAAAGAATAGATGTTACAGTCAAAATTCTTGAGATGCCATCATTAGGCACGGGCTCAGGAGAATAACAAGTTAACAACTTGCGAAAATATGGATGATCTTTTAGATATTATGGGTCTTTACAAAGACCATTATCCAAACTGGAGACAAGAAACACTAAAAGATATCTACATTCATATTTATCCTTCACTAGCTTTAGGTCAATATAGTATTAATCGTGACGACGATGGTATATATGGTTTTACAAATTGGGCTTTTCTAGATGAAAAAACAGAACAAAAACTATTAGACGAAAGATCATTAAATTTTAATGATTGGAAAACTGGAGATAGAACGTGGGTAATAGATACCATATACACAAAAGAACATAACGTTATGAAATTTAATAAAACATTTTTTACACATCTACTAGGTCCAGGAAAAACAGTGCAGTGGTTACGTTTAGACCATAACGGGTTTATTAGAAATCACTTTAAAGTTATTACAAAGGAGCATTGGCTTTAATGGGATCGGTTAAGAAAAAAATCAATAAGGTCATGAACAAGGTAGCGGACAAACTTGTTCCAAAAGAATTAGCACCTGTACTACCTTTTGCCGCTATGATGATACCGGGCCTACAAGGCATGGCGCCACTTTTTCGTTATGGTATTCCACAAGTATTAACAGCTTTAAGTTCAGCAAAAACCACAGGTAAAATTAATCCATTAGCACAGGCAATGACTGGTCTTGCTAGTTATGCAGCAGGTCCAGGTGGCCAAGCAGCATCCGCAGAACAACAATCTTTTTTTGATACAAACGTAGGTGCGGGTGGTGGTGAAATTGGATATGGTGCGGGACAAGTAGACCCAGGACTTGCTCAAGCTGCTGGAATAAATACTAATCCAGCTCTTATAGATCCAGCTTCAAAATTAAAATTTACAGAAGGAATGAATGCAGTAGATTTTGCTAAAGCAAATCCAGATGCTTTTAAAGCTTTTGAATACACACCATCAAGCATGTTTGAGCAAGCAGGAAATTTACTTAGACCAACTGTACAAAAAATAGGTGGTGCTATAAACGATCCATTTGGTTCGTTTGGTAATTTTGCAACAGCAGCAGGTACTGTTGGCGCACCAGTATTATTAGATCAAATGACATTGGCGGCCGACAAAGCAAAAGCAGAAGAGGCGGCTGCATTAGCTCGACAAGAA
>FUFK010045326.1_pt1 | contig 11851 bp, 16 predicted proteins | sample 1021851 | NCBI WGS metagenome assembly FUFK01 (sample SAMEA51879418, study PRJEB19060) | metagenome
AAAAATACAGCAGGACCTGGAGGAGGAAATTGCATAGTAACTATAACATATAACCTTGAACGGGATGCAACCTCAAAACTTTCTGTTCGTAAAGCAATTGCTCATGCAGTCAATCGAGAGAGAATGGTCAAACAAGTTCTATTTGGACTTGGACGCGTTGCAGGTGCTCCAATTAATCGAGGTATAAGTTGGGCGCACAGTAAAGATGTATTATCAGATTATGATTATAATACTAAAAAAGCAGTAACTCTTTTAGAGAAGGAAGGGTATAAATTAGGTGATAATAATTTTCGCCTTAAATTGGATATTGTTCATTTTCCAAGATTTAGAAAATATATAGAAATAATGAAACAGGATCTTTCTAAAGCTGGAATTGATTTAGTGAGTCGTCCACTCGATCGTTCGGCTGCAGTAAGTACTATTTTTGGGAAACGAGATTTTGATTTAAATTTAATATCTTATTGTAATGGGGCAGATCCAGATATTGGTGTAAAGAGAATGTATGTATCAAATAATATAGGTAATATCCCTTTTTCAAATGGGGCAGCTTATCGTAATGAAAACATAGATCAACTATTTAAAGATGCTGGTGAAATATCTAACATATCCGTAAGAGCAAGTAAGTATAAAGAAATTCAAAAAATCCTCGTAAAGGATTTACCTTATTGGTGGCTTGTTGAGAGCCAATTTCTAACTGCTCATACAAGCAAAATATCTGGCTTTAGATCTTGGTCCGGGAATTTTGCACTAAAAGCAAAATAATAATTGCTCAAAAAATACTGGGTACCTAGGAAAATTATATTCTTTGACTTAAATCATTGGGTCACTATCTTTTAACAAGGATTTCTCAAATTCCTATCACGTTAGGAATTATTTTAGGGATATCTTTTTTTTTGATCCATGCAGCACCTGGGGACCCAGTAGCAGCTTTAGCTGGGGATTACGTTACTAAAGAGTATCGTGATCTTATTATCCAACATTATGGGTTAGATCAGCCTTTAATTACACAATCTTTTAAGTATTTTAAAAATGTAGTTACAGGCGATTTTGGAGACTCCTACTACTTTAAGGCACCAGTTTTTGCCGTCATAAGCACACGAGTTCTTCCTACTCTCCTACTTGTAGTACCATCAGTAGTGCTTTCAACATTTTTTGGGATTGTGTTGGGCATGCTAACAGTTAGGTTCAAAAGTTATACTATAGGCATTGGAATTCCTATTTTAGCAACTATTATCTATGCACTACCAACTTTTTGGTTAGGTTATCTTCTAATATTATTTTTTTCTATAAATTTAAATATTTTTCCTATTCAAGGAATGTCAAATCCNCGTTACTCTCTTGAAGGATNGGAATATTNTATTGATGTTTTAAAGCATTTAGCTCTGCCTTTGTTGACAATGGTTTTAACTCAATTAGCCCAAGTTGTTTTATTAGTTAAGTCAAGGTTGTCAGAGGAAATTCAGCGTCCTTATTTTAAAACGGCATTATCTAAGGGTTTAAAACGTCAGTCTGCTATTTTCAATCATGCTCTTCCTAACGCTATGCTACCTATCGTAACAGTTCTTGGAACAAGGTTTGGTTTTTTAATAACAGGCTCAATTCTAACGGAAACTGTTTTTGCATGGCCTGGTTTGGGTCGTCTTATGATTATTGCCATTGAAGTAAGAGATTATCCTTTAGTTTTAGGAATTCTTTTCATGCTGAGTTTAATAATCTTGATTCTGAATTTAATAACAGACCTTATTTATACCATTCTTGATCCCCGCATAAATTTTGGTAGTTATGGTTAGTAAAATTTGGATTTCACGCTGGTTTGGGATTTTTTTATTACTACCATCAATAATTTCTATTTTTTTTGGGTGGTGGATGGCTCCAACAAGTTTTTTTATTGAATCGCAAGAAGCGTTTCAAGTTCCGAGTACTGAGTTTTTGATGGGGACTGATGACTTAGGACGTGATATTTTCTCTGGAGTAGTTCAGGGATTGCGTAATTCTATTTTTGTGAGTCTTGGAGTCACTTTTATCTCTTACACACTAGGTATAGCTTTAGGAATTATCTCAGGATTACTTGGAGGAATAACAGATCAATTATGTTTAAAGTTTTCAGAGATTATAATGATACTACCTAGATTTTTGATTATTATTCTCGCTACTTCATTTGTGGGACAGGGAATTTTAATTTTAATCATTGTATTGGGGTTGTTTTCTTGGACAAGTATTTATCGTATTATTCGGTCTGAAATTTTAAGTTTGCGGACAAGAGAATATATTCTTGCTGCAAAAGCACTTGGCTCGAGTGTTGGGCGAATATCGATAAGGCACTTATTTCCCGCGGTATTTCCTACTGCGGCGGCAATTATGCCTCTTTCAATGTGTCATGCGATAATGACAGAAGCAGGATTGAGCTTTTTAGGTCTAGGAGACCCAGAAATTGTGAGTATTGGGTACTTAATTTCCAACTCTAATCAATTNCTCTTTTCAGGTTGGTGGATTTTTACATTTCCTGGCTTACTTTTGACAATGACTGTAGCGGGATTGATGTTGGTCATGTTTCAAGAAAATAAAGATACGGACAGTTTGTAAATTTTTATTAAAATTTTTTTTAAATTTATCGAGTGTTCTTATTTCTTTGTAAGAATTATGGCCCATTAAGCTACTAAAATCATTAGATTATTTTATTACATCACAATTTTATGATTTTTACCCTTGCCTTGGGCCAATCNCATGTATCATANTCNGGAAACTGAAATATTACCGAAACCGGTTTCNAAANAATCACCTGATTCAATAATCNGAATTATGCAATCAATAGCAACNAGTATGAAAAGAATTACACTTGATGAGGGACCAATATCTGAGGTTCATGCTTTCTGGCTAGCTGGAATGAGTTGTGATGGATGTAGCATTGCCGCAGTAGGAGCGAAAAATCCTTCTGTAGACCAACTTCTTAAAGCTGCAATACCGGGACTTCCAAAAGTGATACTTCATCATCCTGTATTATCTGTGACAGCAGGTGACGAATTTATTGAATCTTATCACAAAGCTAAACAAGGCAAGTTAGGGGCTCCATATGTAGTTTTGTATGAGGGCTCTGTTGCAGATGAATCGATTGCGGAAAAGTTTGGAGGTTATTGGTCTGCAATGGGCACTGAAGAGTCTAATGATGGAACACATCAACCTATACCAACTGCAAAATGGCTCAACGATCTTGCTCCTGAAGCGGCTGCNGTAGTTGCTGTAGGAACTTGTGCAACATGGGGTGGAATTCCTGCTGCAGCTGGAAATGTTACAAATTCGATGTCTGTGATGGATTTTCTGGGCAAAGATTATTTGAGTTCTTTGGGATTGCCACCTATCAACATCCCAGGATGTGCTCCAGTGGGTGATAATCTTACAGAAACAATAGCATCAATCTTGATGTTTCTCGTTGGACTAGGTCCCCTTCCCGAATTTGATGGTTTAGGTCGTCCTGCTTGGCTCTATAAAGACACAGTCCACAGGGGATGTGTTAGAGCTGGTAATTATGAAGAAGGTGTTTTTGCAAAAAATCATGGGGACGAAGAATGTCTTGTAGAGTTAGGATGTTGGGGTCCAGTAGTTCAATGTAACATGGTTTCAAGAGGTGCTCTTGGTCACAATGGCGGTTGTATGAATACAGGAGGCATATGTATAGGCTGTACAATGCCAGGTTTTCCTGATGCATTTGCTCCATTTTACAAAGCACCTCCAGGTACAATTGTGTCTGGGGTAGCCAGTAAGACTGTCGGAAGTTTCATAAGACCTCTTAGAAAACTTACACAAGGAAAAAATAATCTCACTGAAAGATGGAAAAAGGAAGGTCAGGTGCCAAGTGGATGGGGACATCAGAAACACGGAATAGTAGAAAAAGTGTCTGGCTATTTTTATAGTAAGCTTCAAGGAGCTGGAACAGAATTCAAACCAAATTCAGCGAGACAGAAAAAACTCCAAGAGAAAGGACATTCTTTTTTGAAGAAAAATATAGCTGAAAAAAGGATAGAAGAAACTGTATGATTAGTAACCTTTGGATTATTGGATTCGGTATAGGTGCATTAATAGTTGTTGTAGTTGTTATTCTACTTGTAGGNATAATATTCCAAACAAAAAGAATCATTAAACTNGCAAATATAGCTCTNAGTGAAGTTGAAAAAATAGAATCGNNNNTANGTTTATGTCTATTTGGAAACTTAATCAGACGAATGCACACACAACAACTATTTCAAATGGTTTTGAAACATTAANTTCAAAACTTGGAGAGAAAAATTCAAATATAGAAAAGGTCTCTTGATAGAATCAATTAATTTAATTCTGTGGGGTGTTTCTCTAGGAATAGGTCTTGTAGTAACTCTTGTAGCGTTAGTNTTNNTGCTNNTAATAATTGGNGANGCAAAAACAATTCATTTTGCAGTTTCAAAGATNTGGGATACCGGACAAAAAGTTGCAAACAATACCATCCATATACCCATTCTACAAAAGACTAGTGATAATCTTGAAAAAACACTCAATTCTGCAGTGAATTGTATTGAACTTACAAATTCTAAATAGTTTATGGAAATAACTACGATACTTGTTTTTTTAAGTTGTTTGATAAGTCTAATATTCCTCGCTACTGTCGCATGGGCACTTGTTCAAATTAACAAACAATTATCACCTATAGGTGGAACTCCTGAAAGTTTTTTAGCAAAACTAAGACTTGGCTTAAGAGCAATTGACAAGCAAACTTCCCATTTAGGAGAAATATTGAAAAAAATTAATCCTAATTTGGAAAAAATTGAAGGAGGTCTTGAGCAACTGGCAAAAAATCTTAAAAGTAAGTAATAATATGACTTTAAGCGCATATGTTATTTGGAGCAGCACTCTTTTAATAATTTTGTTATTAATAGTTCCTGTTGCATGGACTCTTCTTAACAAAACACTGCAACATGCCAAATCGATAGAAAGATATTCTTCTGAAATGTTAGAAAGTGGAGTTTGTATAGCTGAAAACACAAATGAAATAAAGCGATTGAGTATAACGTTGGAATCAGCTGTAAAAATTGTCACTCTCACTGAATCTTTGAAAAAACTTACTGAAAAATCTTAGAATTATATATTATGAACGCAATTCTAATTACATCAACACTTCTTATCATATCCGCTATTGTATTAGTAGTTGCTTTTCACCTAATTGGCATATTTTGGTATTTGAAAAAAACAGGTGATAATTTAGAAAATTTAGCTGGAGGGTTAATTCAAATTAGTGCGAATACTAATCCACTCGAATCTAATATAGATGACTTAAATGAAGGATTAAACGTATTAATTTCTAATTTTATAACTACATTAAAAAATTTAAAATTCATGTAAGGATTAAAAATGTGCTTTGAAAATTTGCCTATTGAGTTTGATAATTCAGGTAATGCTCATCTAATTCCTGGTGTGCCTAATCCTTATGAATTTAAAATTAAAACGCCTGAAGAAAAAGAGGAACAATTAAGAGAGATTGCAAGAAAGAATGGGCAATTGCTTGATAAAGACTTTGATCCAGTAACGCGTGTAGCAGGTGCATTAGCATTTCATAGCACTGTAGACTTAAAACAAAAATCAATCGTTGAGACAAATTCAATGGCGACTTTGTTTCGAGGATATGAAGTTATACTAAGGGGGCGAGATCCTAGAGATGCAGCATTTATAAGTTCAAGAGCATGTGGAGTGTGCGGCGGTGTGCATGCAACTGCATCCGCTTTGTCCATTGAAATGGCTCTAGATATCAAACCACCACCATTAGGCATTGTCGTCAGAAATTTACTTCTTAGTTGTGAATATTTATATGATAATCCCCTTCATCTTTTCGTGCTAGCGGGTCCTGACTACTCTGAGCAATTAGTCAAAGAAACAAATCCTGAAATATGGTCGAAAGCAGAAAAAACATCTACACGTTTCAGTCATCTTCACGGGTATAATAAAATCTCTGATATTATGGTTGATCTTAATCCATTGACAGGAAAATTATATCTAGAAGCTCTCCAAATGACTAGAGTTGCAAGAGAAGCGTATGTTCTTTTAGGAGGCAAATATCCTCATCCTGAAACTATTATCCCTGGTGGTGTGACAACAACGTTAAGTACTACAACATTTAACGAATTTTATATAAGATTTTCAGAATTTTTTGATTACTCAAAAAAATGTGTCGGGATATGGGATGATATTTATGATTTTTTCTATGACTGTAATGAAAAATATATGGATGTAGGAAAGTTAGAGCCTACAATGGTTGATTTTGGTCAATGGGATCATGAGGAATATTACGACGCATCCTATGCAAACTGTAATGAATGGGGTGAAAAAAGGTGGGCAACACCTGGTGCAGTCGTAAATGGGAAATTGGTAACAACAAGATTACAAGATATAAATGTAGGAATAGAAGAATTTATTGAACATTCCTATTACGAATCATGGGATGAATATCCTTATAAAACAGATCCTCTCGGAGCACCTTTAAGTCCTTTTCACCCATGGAATAAAACAACAATACCACGACCAGATAAACAAAACTGGAAAGAAAAGTATAGTTGGTCAACAACCCCAACATGGGATAGAAATGTTTTTGAGGCAGGAGCATATGCAAGAATGTATATCTCTGCGTTATCGAATAAGTTACCTAAAAGCGAATATTTTACATCAACCGGCAATAGTATGCTGATGAATATTGGTAAAGGAGCATCACTGCCTGAAATGGAGTTAGAATGGAAAATTCCACCTGTTTGGAATGCCATAGAGAGAAATCGTGCACGTGCTTACGCTGTTGCTTATAATGCTATGGTCAACATGGAAAATTGGGTTAGAGCAATGGACCTTTGGAAAAGTGGTGAAAGAACCGTATCAACTCCTTTCAAAATACCAACAGAAGGTAAGTTCATTGGAGCTGGATTTTGGGGAGCAGGTAGAGGTTTTTTAAGTCACCATTGTGAGATAGAAAATGGTCTTTTAACAAATTATCAAATTATCACCCCATCAACAGTTAATGCATGTCCTAAAACACCTTGGGGTACTCCAGGCCCTTATGAACAATCTGTTTTAAATACACCAATTGTCGAAACTAATTTTAAATCTGAAGAAGATTTTAAAGGTATTGACATATTAAGGTCACTGAGAAGTTTTGATCCGTGCATGCCCTGTACTACTCATACAATGATTAAAGATACAGATACAATATCAACTAGAGAAGTTACAACGTGTGCTTGTGGAGTAAACTAAAACTTGGGTATAAATAAAATACTAATCGGTATTGTAGGTTATTCACCTGTCTTGGATTCATATCCTCTGGGTCCAAATCTCATGAACAATTTAAACGAAAGAGATTGGGCTAATATGCATGTTGATGTTCAAAACATGACATGGAGTCCTATTCATGTAACTCAAAGGTTACAAGAAAATAAATTAGAGTTTGATAGAGTTGTACTAGTTGGCAGTAAAACAATTTCGACACAGCCAGGTAAGGTAGAATGTTACAAATGGGAAAGTAAGGAAGTAGATGAAATTAAAATTCAAGAGAGAATATTTGAAGGAGTAACAGGTGTAGTTTCACTTGATAACACTCTCGTTATTGGAGATTACTTCAAAATTTGGCCAAAAGAGGTTTTTACTGTAGAGGTAGATCTTCCAGGAGAAGCTTTTGGTGACATAGTTATAGCCGAAAATCAGGGGAAATCTAAAAATGATTTAGTAGAAATTCTAAAATTTGATCCAGAGAAAGTTATTAATGAAATAGAATTACAAACTTATTTAGTATCAACTTGTAAATTTGAACAAGAGTATTTTCCTGAAAAAAATCCTGATACTATACTNGAACCTGAAATATTCTCTAAACATCGTTTTGAAATTCAAAATACAATAAACTAATTTGGAAGAATTAAACTACTTTGCTGAAAAAGAACAAATTCTTGAAATTTGTTTTTGGTATAAGGGTGAAGGTTTTGGTGATGAGTTTACACCTTTATCTATATCACCATTTTTGAAACATGAAGAAAGTAAAATTAAAAACATTTTAGAAAAGCTTTGTGATGAAGGCTCAATGATTGTAACTAAAAGTAAACAATACAAATTTACTGACACAGGCTTAAAACACGCAGGAAAACTTTTTGTAGAAACATTTCAAGAAATGCAGCAACCAGGGCATTATGAATGTCATGATGGTTGTTGTGAAGGCGATGACCACAGCAAATGTAAACACAACTGAAGATTCTCCACCAGAATTTGTTCCTGAATCCTTGAGAGGATTTATGACAAATTCCGAATGGGATGAATTGTTAAGTAGAGCAGATTATTTAATTACTTCACTGGAGTCGATTGAGGACTCTAATACAAGGCAAAATGTTTTTGAACTTTTAAAAGTNCTAGACAAAGTCCATAGAGAATCTTTAACAAGGTTAGTTCGACTTTTTAAAGACGGCGTTCTTGAACAAGTCATTACAGATCCACCTATAAGAACATTAATGGACTTATACGACCTCTTACCTCAGTCATTAGGTTGTTCAGACACAGATTCAGCGAGCATAGCATTAAATTCAAAAAAACTAGCTCGTTGGGTGCCAAGTCGTTTCTCAGAAGAAAAACTTAAAGATGATCTCTTATATTCGGATCAAATTGAGGACCATTTTATATTCCTTGCTAAAGTTGAAAATAAAATATACGGCTTTTCAGCAGACTGTTTGGTTAATCATGAACTGATGATTGGTGCAACTTTGAAAGGTTACTCGCTGGTATGTCCTCATCATGATGGTTGTATTTATGATATCAGGAATGGTGCTAAATTGGGAAGCGATGCTCACATTGGTTGTTATCCAGTAAAAAAAGAAAAAAACAGAATTTTAATTGGTTTCGATATGCCTTTTATTCCTGAACTTCCAAGTTTTTAAATAATGTTTTGAGAAATTTACTTATTGCTGGAGTAGGAAACGTTTTAAACTCTGATGATGCTTTTGGACCAAAAGTTCTTGAGAAGTATAGAAATCCCAAAAAAGAGGGATTAACAATTATTGAAACTGGTATTGGAGGCATTAATATTATTCAAGAAATGTTGAAGGGGTATGAAGGACTTATAATAATTGATGCATACCAAGAGGGTTTAGAACCAGGAACATTGAGAGTCCTAGAACCCAAAATAAAAGATTTAAATCTCTCAAAAAACGAAATTAGAGATTATTTTTCTGATACTCACTATGCAACGCCTGAAAAAGTACTTCATTTTTTAAAACAAACAAACAATTTACCTAAATTTCTTAGAATTTTAGCCTGTGAACCTCTTTCACTTAAACCCTGTACTTTGAAAATGAGTGAAAAAGTTTCTGACAGATTAAATGATGCTGTAAAAATGTTAGAAAATTTGGTTAATCACTTTTTTGAAAGGAAAGAATTAGTATGAGAATAGCAACTGTTGGTAAAGGAGGAGCAGGAAAAACTACAATAGCAGGGACATTAGCAAGAATTTTAGCAAAAAAAGAAAATAAAATTTTGGCAATAGATGGAGACCCCAATCCAAATTTAGCTTTAACTTTAGGTATATCAAGGGAAAAAGCAAATAATATAAACTTTATTCCTCATACTGTAATGAAATTAGAGGAGGATGATTACGGTGAAAAAGTTTTAAAGATGTCCTTATCTGAAAATGATCTTTTTGAGAAGTACGGAACAAAGGGGCCAGATAACATAGATTTAATTGTGATGGGACATCCTGCTGATGGAACAGCAGGAAGTGGCTGAATGTGTGCATCCCACCGCGCGGTGCGTGGTCTGATTGTAGAATTAACTGGTTATTGTAAGCATACAATTACTGATATGGAAGCAGGTCTTGAACATTTAAAAAGAGGCACTGCGAAGAATGTTGATATGATGATTATTGTTGTTGAACCCTACTACAGATCTTTAGAAGCTGGAATGAGAACTTTTAAGTTAGCAAAAGAGCTTAATATAAAACATCTCTATGTTGCCTCAAATAAGTTCACAAATGAGGCTGATGAGAATGCTATTAAAGAATTTTGTGAAAAATACACAATGCCAATTATAAGTAATATTCCTTATGATTCATATTTGATAGAAGCTGAAAGAAATGAGAAAGCACCTTATGATTACAATATTGAAGCACCATCAATAAAAGCTATTAACAAAATTGCAGATTGGATTTCTACCCATTAAAACATCAAAAAACATATTAGAATTTCGACCAAGCTCTGATTGGGCATCTCAGTATAAACTTTTAGATAATCCGGAAGAAACACTTTTCAGAGATATTGTTTTCGACGATTTTCTGAAATACCATCGTTCAACATCAATATGTGGACTTTCAGTAGGATTTAAAATTCTCCAGAAGGTATTGGGTACAAATAAAAATTTTAATTCAAACAACAATGTTTTTATTAGGGGAGCATTTTTAGGTAAAGGAATCAAAGATTCTTTTGAATATATTTTTAAAACATCAGAAGGTCATATTATTAAATTTGATCCTTGTTTAGATGTAAAATTGGAATGTTCAAATGCTTCTAAAGGAAAGTATAAATACTGTTTTGATTTTGAAAGAAAAAAAATAGCTGTAGCTATCAAACCTGGAGTTATTCCTTCAGAATTCATTAAAACAGCTAAATTATTTCACCGAAATGAAATTTTAGAGGAGGATTTTAGAACAATACAATTAGAACTATGCAAGTACCTTGTTCCATTAAACCATAATGAAATATGTAATATAGGATATTTATGAAATTATTATTAATCTCTTTATCACTTTTTATTTTTTCAATTAAGTCTCATGCACTTCAAGTAGTTGATCAAAATGGAAGAAATATTTCTTTTGATTCAGAAGTAAGAAGAGTTGTAAGTATTCCAATACCAGCACCGTCAATGTTTATTTCCATCGACGGTAAAGCAGATAAACTTGTTGGCGTACATGGNTTAACGAAAACTGCAATGAAAGGTAAATTTTTAGGAAAATTATTTCCAGAAGTACTTTCACTTCCCAGTGATTTTGTAGGAAAAGGATTTAATTTTATGCCTAACGTTGAAAGAGTATTAGAACTAGATCCAGATCTAGTTTTTCAGTGGGGAAATTATGGTAACGAGATATTTGATCCACTTGTCAATGCAGGGCTAAATGTTGCTGCAATAAAAATAAGAAATGAGAATGATACACGAGAATGGATCCGGATAATGTCCACAGTACTGGGTAAAAAGGATAAAGCTGTAAAAATGGTTAGCTGGCGTGATGAAACGATGAAGATTGTAAAAAATAATGCAAAAAAGGTAAATGAAAGAAAAAAGATTTTATACTTTAGACTATTTAGAAATACATTACAGGTTGCAGGTAAAGGCACATATAATAACTTTTATATTAACCTGATAGGAGCTCAGAACCCAGCAAACTCTAAAAAAGGTTTTTATAATGTTACACCTGAACAAGTAATTTCATGGGATCCTGACATTGTTCTAATGAACGGTTTTGAACCCAAATTAGGACCAAACGCATATATAGATCATCCAATATTTTCTATATCAAAGGCTGCAAAAGAGAAAAAAGTGTATTCTATGCCTTTAGGAGGGTACAGATGGGATCCTCCTAATCAAGAATCCCCACTTACATGGATGTGGCTGGGCATGCTAGCATATCCAGAATCCCATAATTATAATTTAAAGTTAGAGATGGATAGATCATATAAAATGCTTTATGGAAAAAATATTTCTGAAAATGATATTAAACAAATTCTAAAAGTAAAATTAAATAAACAATCCTACAAATATTTAAATATCCTCGGGTTATAAAAATATACTTTGAAAGTTAAATATTTTTTTTTGTCATTAGTTGGTT
>FUFK010042888.1_pt1 | contig 11849 bp, 16 predicted proteins | sample 1021851 | NCBI WGS metagenome assembly FUFK01 (sample SAMEA51879418, study PRJEB19060) | metagenome
CTAGTTTACCACCATATCTAAAAAAACCATTTTCTGACATCCAATATGCAGCACCATCAACTTCTACACATGCATTTTGTCCAACAAGTCCACAGTGTGTTCCGACTTGTGAAAAGGCAAAGGTAAAAGGTTGACCTACAAAACGTTGTGTAAATAAAGCTGTGTCAGTCCAAACAAGAATTGCATCTCTACCTCTAATAGCACCTCTGATCTGTGATCCGTCGGCCAGTCTTTGTGTACCAGCTGTATTAGTTGCTGTAGGTGTATATGTATTTATATCCTCTTGATCAGAGAATCTAATAAACATATCATCTTGTGTTGATGTATCTCCGATAGTTGTTTCTGTTCCAAAAAATACTAAGTGACGATCGGGTGTAGATACCAACATATGACGTGATGCTGTTGGTGCACCTGTTATAATACTCGCTCTAGTTTCCGTGGCGTTACTCAAATTAGAATCCCAAGAAAAAACAGGACCATCATGAATTAAACAAATAGCTTTATCACCAAAATTATCAAGTGACCACATACCCGGATCTAAAGCCAAACCTTCTGCTGTCTGTTCATTCCATGCAGCATAATCTGTACCATTAGTAACAGTAGCCCCATCGCTGTGAGATGCAGCCGTGGTTCCTCGAGCACCTCGTGTTACACCAGTTAAGGTATTGCTACTTATGCCTGTGTATTGAATCATTTCTGTTCCGATCAATACAAAGTTAGTTCCAGTATTTGGAAACTGTGTGGCACTTGTTAAAACTATAGTTGTTGTGCTTGCATCTATAGCTCCATTTAAAGTGGTTGTTACTGCTCCAGTATCTTCACCACCATACGTACCTAAACCCCAGCCGAAACCTTTTTCTTGAACAGGTGTACCTACTGGATAATAGTGTTGAACTCTAATACCACCTGATGTTGTTGCACCAGATCCTGACTCTGCTGACGGCATTGTAATTGTTAAAGTTGTTCCTGTTGGAACAGAAGTTACCATAAATTTTTTATCGTCAAAATCAGAGGCCCCAAAGTTAGAACCTGTTATGGTTGTAAAGTTGTCTAATAAAATTATGTCGTTAGGAGATATACCATGAGCTGTTGAAAAAGTTATTGTTACAGATGCCGATCCGTTAGTCGTGGTAAATGCACTAGTAAGCGTTGTCGTTGTTTTAATAGGGTGTATGTCATAAAATACGTTACCAGAAAAAGCATACAGTATTCTGTTAGTGCCAATAATCGCATACCTTCTACCTGCCGTATTTACAAAATGATGTAGACCTCTACCAGCACCTGTTAATTCATTAGAATTAAGTGCTCCTAGCTGGTTCCAGCCACCTATTTTTTCAGGTATACCATATCTAAATCTAACATTATCACAATCAGTCCATTGTCCCTCTGCTCCGGTTTCTGTGATTTGTTTGTTAATACCTGGCTGAAAACCTATTTTTTGTAGCATAATAACTGGTTATATAAGCTTTTTAAATTTTAATCAAACGTATAAACGGCTATTATACGAGCACCTTTTTTAGGGTAAAGCATATAATGATCACATGTACCAAACAAAACCCCTTTATATTTTTTAGGGGTAATTTCATGAACTATCTTTTTGTTATTTAACAAAACAGTTTTAGCGTTTTTGTCTGGATTAGTTAAATAAATAATTAATTGTTTGTGGTCAAAATCATGGTCACGATGCGTAGGACACCTTTCAATACCGATATTAAAGGTTAAATTAACAGCCACTCTAAAAACTTTATTAATTTGTATCTTATGCTTGTCACAAAAAGCAAAAAGAAGTTCTAAAAAAATGTCTGTATATTTAGAATTAAAATTAGTCTCTATTGCATATTTAGAACCATAGACAGAATTAGTTTCTGTTCTATCTTCTGGTCTTCTTAATATTGTATGACAGAGATAAGGATAATTAATTTTTTTTCCAAAAGCAGGCCCTACATAAAAAGGAAGTTCTGATTTTTCTATTAACTTTTTTATAGTTTTTTTGTGTTTGTTAGATAAGAAATTTTCATCCTCTAAAAGAAAAATCTTATTTTTACTCATGCAATTTATTTAATTTATCATAAAACAAAACTCTTTCTTTAGCTAATTTTTGAGCTAAAGATTTATTTATTTGAGCTATTGATTCAAGAGTAATTTTTAAAGACTCTATGTGAGTTTTTAAAAATTGATTCATTTCAAGTTCAGATTTTAAAAGAAGATCTTTATCTTGAACCGTTTGTTCCAACTCTATTATTTTTTCTTTTAGTTTGTTGTGTTCGTATTGTGTTATCATTTTCCTCCTTTTCTATTAAAATTAACTCCGATTGAAACTCTTTCACAATTTGATTTATGTGGATTTACTGCGTGCCTTAACATGTAAGGAAACATGTAAAAGTCTCCCGTCACTGGCACAAAAGTTTTCATTGTTTGACAATGTAGAGCATCTTCTCCATACAAAAATACAATTGTTCCAGGTCCCTCAACAGTTCCTTTATATTCACTTATTTCTTTGTGTAATTTTTTTGGAATATCAATATATATTACACCTGAAAATTCACAGTTTTTATGAATGTGAATTGGATTATAATCCCCAGGTTGCATGTAATTAACCCACGCATCAGAAACTTCTATTTCACATAAGTCATTATTATACCACTGTTTGTATGCGTGTCTAAATGTTTGCATATAAGGCATAAGAATTTTATTTAAACTATTTGCATTTATGGTGTACTCATGTTTAATATCACCTGCTAAATTTGTTATGTGAGATTTTTTTACATTTTTCTTACATAATTTTTTAATCTTATTTAAATTTTCTTTTTCAATATGTGTATTAAAAAGTAATGGACCCCAATAATAAAATTTATACTTAATCATTTTTCTTTCTCTTAATTAAAACATCTATACCTAACATATGTCTGCCATCGTATTTTTTATTTTGTGCATCAGGGTCTTTGACATCAACATAATGTAAAAACAATTGAGAGCATCTACCTTTTTTTAATGGTTCTCTCCAGTGTTCCAAATCAAACCCTTTGTAAACTAACATGTCTCCTTGTTTTAAAATAATTTTAGTGCCTTTTTTAGTTCCAGGTATATAATTTTCAATTATCTCATCTTTATTTCTTATATTTTTTGATCCTTGATTTGGATCTGTTTGAATAAAAATAGGCCATGTTTCTCCTCCTAAATTTATAGTGGTAGAAATTTTACAAGAAGATCTATCTTTATGTTTTTTTAATTCATTTCCTTGGTTATAAGTTCTCATATATGAATATGTTTCATAAAGTTTAGTTTTTGTAATCTTCTCAACTTTTGGTTTTAATTGTTTTAAGATTATATCTCCAGCTGTAGATCCATAAAGAGAGTATGCTCCTGGTGCTTGAGGATCATTAAATCCCCCATATTCTCTATTAAATCTAGATATAAATTCTGTCGTAAGATACAGTTTAGCTACTTTCTCTTTTTCTAAAAAATAAGTTTCTAAAAATTTACAGATATCTTTTTGTATTGCATTACGTACTATTTTATATGTTTTCATATTTTTCCTATTTTAATGGTGGACCTTTATGCCAAACAACTAAACTATGTCTTATGCCCTCTGTTACTGGAAGAACTCTGTGTATTACAAAAGATGGAAAAGTTATAATTGTTCCTTGATGTTTTAAATGATCTGTTTTTAATATTTTGTTTTTGCTTTTAGGTGGAGTGTAATCATAAAATTCCAAATCTCCACCTTTAAATTTTTTAGGATCACTTAACATGAGTATAGTTGATAATTTCCTAACCTGTTGGTTATTTTCATCTGGAGTTGCATTGTCTGCGTGCCAAGTATAATGTTGTTTTTGATTTCCCTCATACTTGGTGAATTGAAAATTTTCAATAACATTATAATCAAAATTCCATCCACCTAATTTGTTAGAAGCCTCTATATATGGTTTTAATTCTTTGTATATCCAAAAAGGATATAGCCAACTATTTTTAGAATTTCTAACTTTAAGATCATTTATGGATTTATAATCTTTTCTATTTTTCTTTAATGTTTCTTTAAATGTTGAAGAAAATTTTAATTGTTTAGATTCGCCCTCTTTAATTATTTCCTCACATATTTTTTTAGGTAGTGCCCTGGAATAAGCATAATACGCGTGTTTAATAAAATTCATTGTATCTATATCTTTTATAGATACCTTATATATTAATATTTTTTATGTGTCAATTTTAGGTTACTTGATCCCAGCTTTGAGTATCTTCGTTCCAATTATATACAGCTGGATTTTCAGGGTCAAAAGGTTGTGGTGTAGGCGGTTCCCATACACATGTCGTGGTATTTAATGTCCAACTCGGATAGGGTTGCGCTGCAACAAATGCATCTAAATCTTCTCTATAAAACCAACCTCTTCCAGGATACCATTTTCTAAAAGAACCATCTTTAGAACACTGTTTCCATTCTCCACCATAAGTATTAGCACAGTGTTGTTCACCTTGTACTGACATATCTTCTCCAGCTACATCGTCACCGATTACTCTAACTTGTAATACTTCTTTTGTTGAGGGTTTTAATTTACAAAAAAATTTCATAATCTTACCCTAATGTTAATGTCCCATCTACAGTAAATGTGCAAACTTTATCTCCACCATCAGTGGCTATTGAATTTGTTCCAGGTGCTACAGCTAAAGCTCCAGGTGCATCTGCCGCTGCGATTCTTATAATTACAACACCAGATCCTCCGTTACCACCTTCTTGACCACCAGTAGGTCCATATCCAGATGAACCTCCGCCACCGCCAAGTCCGTCAGTGCCTGCTCCCGCTTTTGGTGCGTTTGGTCCTTTAGTTCCAGCAGCACCTCCGCCAGTCCCACCGGCTCCGCCAGATCCTCCCGTATTCCAGGCTGCACCTCCGCCGCCTCCGGCTCTTGTTACTGCAGAACCTGTTATTGAATTTGCTGCTCCGTTACCACCAGCGCCACCGCTACTAGCAGCTCCTGGGCCTGCGTTTGAACCGGCACCGCCAATTCCACCGCCGCCTCCGCCGCCATAATTTCCTCCGCCAGAATCTCCACCATCATTTCCTTCGGGTGGGCTATAACCACCTGCATTTCCAGTTCCACCTGTCCCTTGGTGAGGAGATCCGCCACCAGATCCGCCAGGGCCGAGGGTAGAAGTATTTTGACCAGCTCCTCCTGCGCTAGATTGAAAATTACCAGCAACTAAACCTATCACTGAATTTTCACCTCTAGCAATACCTGTTCCACTTGCTCCAGAACCAGCTGGTCCTCCAGCTCCAACAGTAATCGGAATGACTGCTGCGTCTAATGTAATTTTTGTTCCTCCTGGAAAAGAGCTTCTATGGCCGCCAGCTCCGCCCCCACCTGATGGTGATGAGCCTCCTGGTCCGCCTCCAGCCACAATTAGATAGTCAGCGTCAAAAGGGGAAAAAACAGAACCTCCAGCACCAAAGCCTAAGACATTATAACCAAACATCGTTTTTCCTTTGGATGGTGTTTTGTTTTTACTTGATTTACCGTTTGTGGTTAAATTTTCTCCAGGTATTTTTCTCATATTCTAAACTCCTTATGCGTCGTTAGCAGCATCTGTAGTGAAGAATATTTTAACTCCGAGCACTCTTGCATCGGCTGAAAAAGTATCTCCACCAGCGTTTGCATCTCTAAATAATTGAAAATAAGTTAATTCACCAGCTGCTGGTGATCCTGCAACTGTGACAGCGCCACTTTCAGATGAGATTTGTTGATCTTCAACTGTTCCTATACCAGCGTCTGTAACATTTACAGCAGTTCCATATGCAACATCTATCGTATCATTGTCGGCACAAGCTACCGCTTGTAATCCAAAAATACAGTCCCCTGTATTAGTTGAACCAGGTGTCCAATATACTTGGTAAGTTATTGTTCCTTCATTCCATGATTTAGGCATCGCTACTGAAAATTGTGCAAATTCATCTGTCCCTGCATCAAAGTCTAATACTTTCATATCAGGTCTTGTAGCTGTTGTTTCAACTTGCTGTGCATCAGCACCATTAGTTGTAGCACCATACATAGCAGAGGCAGGAACCCAAATAGTTTCTTTCCCTGCAACTTTTATTGCAGATCCACCAACTTGAGCGACACCATCGCCATTTGGTGCAATATTAATATTTCCATTTGTTCCGTCAGTTATTGTAATTGTACCTGAGTTAGTTCCTGAATTTGTGTCTAATACAAGGTCGTAAGCACCACTTGTTGTAAGTGTAGCTGTAGCAGCTCCTGTTCCAATTCTAGTTTCTCCAGTGCCTTTTGGTTTGATATGAACATCAACGTTACTNTCTCCACTCGCACCTATGATTGGTGGGTTTCCTGTTGCAGCATTAGTTATTTCTAATTCATTTACTGCTGAAGTAGTTGTTTGAAATATTACTTGTTCATTTCCATTCGCATCTGCAATAAAACCTGCATCTGCAATTTTTGGAGCTGTTAAAGTTTTGTTTGTTAAAGTATCTGTTGAAGATGCAGTTATAAATCCAGCATCATCTATATCTGGATTAGTGCCATCATTAGCTGTAGCGTAAACTAATTTTACTGCACCAGGGGCAACAGTTACACTGTCTCCTGAACCTGTTACATATTTAAATACTACGTTTTGTGATCCACTCGTTGAATTTTTTAAAACATAAAATTGTTGTACATCAATTGGTATTGTTACATTTCTAGCTCCTGTTAAAGAACCTGTAAATTCTATAATTCTATGTGAAAGAGTTGCACCAGTAGAACCATCAGATACTGAAAGAGTTGTATCTCCTGAATCAGATACTGCTTGAGTAGTAAATCCACCAGATATTTGTTCTATGATCTGTAAATTAGTATTAGTTTTTGTTCCCCACGTACCAGCGTTTTCACCAGTTGCTTGAAGTTCTACTCCTAGAGGTGTATATGTTGATGCCATAAATTTTATCTCCTATGCGACGTCACTATATGTTATATTTGATCCTGTTGCAACATCAGAATACGAAATATTTGAACCTGTGTCAACGTCTGAATATGCTTGTATTCCAAACCCTGTTGCAGTTCCAAATGCAGCTACAGAAGCAGTTGCCTCCACTCCTGATATTCCTAAAACTAAATCAGCAACAGTAACTGATCCAACACTAGCACTAAATGATTGACCTGTTAAACCTTGAACAATAGCTAAAGGATCTATTGATCCAACAGATGAAGTAATTTGTTGACCTGTTAAAGTTAAAGAAGGACTTGATCCAATAGTAATACTACCAACATTTGAAGTTGAAGAAACTCCTGTTAATCCCATTACATCAGCAGGAGATAAAGAACCAACAGCTGGAGTTACCGCTTGACCAGTTAAACCTACAACCTCTTGTGTAGGATCTATAGATCCTACAGATAAAGTTGCAGAAACTCCTGTTGGCGTAAACGTTGCATCAATTACATGTGAAACAGATCCAACTGCTGATGTAGATGAAACTCCAGTTAGTCCCATAACATCTGCTACTTCTAATGAGAACCTACCCCATCCTTGACCTTCTCCCCATGTAGCATCGTTCCAAGCATTTGCAGAAACATTAGATTGTATTGCATCAGGAGCTGTTAATTCAACTGTTAATCCTGATATACCCCAAGCTTCAAAATTCCAAGTATCTCTACCCCAACCTTGTTCAGGGAAAACTTCTAAGTCTCCAAGTGATACAGTTGCTGCTTGACCAGTTAAGGTAATTATTCTATCTCCTAAAGCATTCCATTCACCATCATCCCAACTTGATCCACCCCAACCTAATATTATTGCTGATTCAGCACCCCANCTATTATCGTTCCAATTTAACGCTCCCCAAGTATTAGCAGCTGGAGTATTAGCTGTTCCACCCATTCCAGAGTGAACTGTGCAATAATAATATAAAGTTGGTGCATCAACAGCGACCTCTATTTGTGTATAAGCTCCAGATGATCCTGGAGTTCCATTAGTAGTTACGCCGGTGGTATATTCACTACCTCCAGAATGTCCCCCTCCGCTTGTTGTAGAAAATCTTAAAGGATGTCCAGAGTTAGAAGAATCAGATTGATCGAAACGATACGTTCCAGTTTCGGCTAAATATAAAGTATCTTGTTGGACACCATCAATAACATATTTATTGCCAGAGTCGGTGGCAGCCACCGTTACCGTATAAGTTCTAGTAACGGACATCCGTCGTTACTCCTTTAGGCTAATCGTATGATTGCGTTAGTNGCGTCTGCTGTAGGGAATTGAATTGTAAAAGTTCCTGATGTTACAGTTTTATCGCCGCCAAATGCTACAACCACACACGCAGGATCACCTGAAGCTGAATCATTGTATATCATGCATCCGTTTGCTGTAAATGTAGCGTCAGTATAACTAACATCATTAAAATCACANACTGCTGTTGTGCTTGANGCTACAGGAGTTACACTAGTAAGTGTTGCTCCACCCGCAGTGTATGCAGTTCCTGATGAATTTGTAATTTCATTTGAAGTTGAATATGCTGTTGTNGAAGCTCCTAAAGACGCGGAACTTGTAAATAATGCAATTTTAAAAGTATTGCCTGTTGTTGCTGTAAAATCATGAACTCCTTTTAAAAGTTCTACTTTAAAACTTGTACATACTGCTGATGTTATTGCCATAATTTATCTCCTACGGGTTTGCTGAGTTAATTGGTATTCTAACTGCGCCGTCTGTATAGTCGTCTCTTCGTCTTCTACCAACTTGCTCGTTAGCAAACTTCTGTACTTCTTGTTTATACTTATTTTCGTATAGTGTCAACATGTCTATCGGGCCTTTTAAGAAACCATATGCCTCTGATAAACAACAATATAAAAGCCCATTTGGAAAATTAAGACTTATGTAATTAGTGTTATCACCCTCTAAAAGAGCAGGCATTATATTAAAATGTATTCTAAACTTATAAGCTTGATCTGGAGTGGGTGCTAAAGCTATACGACCTGATGTAGTATCAGATTCTCCTGTTCCTCCACCATACATAGCATAATATTTAGGTTTACCTCTTTTTGCAGACTCTGTGGACGGAACATATTGTTGTAAATATGTATAATCTTTTTTTTCTAAATAATCATTTGCACCTGTTACAGCAGTTGTAGAGTCATAAACTTGTATGCTTCTTACAAATAAACATCCTGCAGGAGCGTTTACTTGATCTTGTCCTGCCACAAAAGATCCTGTTTGTTGCTTTCTATCTGCATCAATAGGCACATCTCTAAATATTCTGTATTGTGCATTTAAAATTATATTTTCTAAAACAGCATCTGTTAAAACATTTGAATCAGTTTCAGTGTAATTTCTAATTTGTGTTTTTAATCCTGATGCACTTAATCCAGCCATTATAGTATTCCTGCCACTTCTCTACAAATAGGACAACTTTTTTTATACCTATTGTGTGTTCCACATTTTATCGCTTTACCATCAACATCCGTATATATAGGAATTTCTGGTTCTGGAACTTTTGTGTATAATTCTATATGCTCATCCTCTGGACATTCACATTGTTTAATACCAAATAGTTTACAAATAAAATTTTTAATTTTTTTAATCATGGTGTTACCGTTACAGGTCCTGCAGATGCAGAGCCGCCTCCTCCTGTTTCAGTTATACTAGATGTTGTACCTGTTGCAAAGGTATAATTATCTGCATCTACTTTAGTAATTGTGTATCCTGCTGCATCATTTATTGTTGCTGCAGCAACACCACCAACAACAGTTGCATCTCTAAAACAAACAGTGTCGCCATTTGATCGACCATGATCTGGTTCATTAACACTAATTGTTGTAGAACCATTTGTTGTTGTAAATGCATTTAATGGTAATAATTTAGGGACAGCTGTCTCTGTTCTATCCGGTCTAACATTACGTAAAGATATAGAATCACCATTCATAGGTTTTGGTTCTAATTGTGGTTGCTTTGGTTCAAATTCAGATACATGCACAAACGATCCATTCCATTCTCTGACCATTTCTTTATATGGAAACTCCATACCAGATCTGTCTGATATTGCTCTTGCGTATTTACCTGTTGCGTACTTTGCCATTATGTTCCTGGGTAATATGCTTTAGGCGTAATATGTGTGCTTGAAGCTGACCCATCCTCTGCTAATGCTCTTGCAAACTCATCCTCGTAAGCTAATTTTGTTGCTTGTAAAAGCTGTGGTTGATATTTTTGTGCTAAATAATATGCAAGTCCAGATACCATACAAGGCACAAATCTAAATGGCACATCTGTTGCATTTGTATAATCTCCAATATCTTGTATTCTTTTTATAAAAAAGAAATGCATATCTTTAGATGCATTTGTTGAATCTGGTGTTGGATAAATATGTATTGTAACTTTATCTATAAATCTCTCTACCCAATACTGATTAGGTGTTCCTTTAGATAGTTTGTTTGAGAATCCTGCGTAAGTTGATCTATCAACTTTTGTCATAGGACTATCTGATTGTGTTGTTTGTGTTCTATTAGATCTTAATTGTGCTTCAAGAACATCGGATATACCAAACACACTAGCTGGGTCTGTAGTTGTCGCTGATGTTCCATCATCACTAGATCTAAAAAAATCATAATCTGCTTGACCTTCTATAAGATCTAAATTAGTTGAACCTACTTCCCAATAGTGAATTCCTCTATTACCCCATTCTTGAAATAGAATATTAAGAGATCTTCTAGCAGATTTAAGTTGATAACCTGCTACAGAATTTAATCCAATACGTTCGAAAGCATCTTCTATTATTTCTTCAATAGAAAAAGTTTTATCAAATGTTGTTGTTCCCGAGGTGGTGTTAGCCATTTAACCTCCTATCCATCAAAGAATGTCGTAACACTCACTGCTGTTCCTGCTGGAATATCTATAAAAGCTCCCGCATCAAACAATACTCCATCATCTGGGATATAGGGGTCGATATAATCTTTTGTAGTTGTTGCAACTTGAAAAGAAAATAAAGACGTTCCTGATACAGGTGATGTATTGAAATAAGATATATTTCCTACAGTTCCACCAGTTGTAATATGCATTCCTCTAACTCTTGTTCTACCTGCAGTTAATACAGCTTGTCCACCTGTGGTTCCTGCGGCGTTTCCAACTGAAGTATTTGTTCCAACTGTGCCACTAGCAGCTATTTGAGTAACTGTGTTAAAAAATTTACTGCCTGTTACTGTAGTTGCATTTGGTCCAGTTATTGCTTCAGATAAATCATTACCCGCAATNTCTGTTCCAGTTACAGTAAAAGTAACTCCANNNATATNTNCTGCCGCAAGTTATAGTNAGTTTACATGCTTGGTCTGTTTGATGAAACGCACCTGTCCCAGCTGCTGCCGCTAAACTTAAATTAGCAGCTCCACTTGTAGTTTGTAGTGCAGCTACTGATGCTGTTGCAGCAGATAAACTGTTTAAGAATGTTTTACTCTTTACGTCTGTTGACATTTGTTTCTCCTAAAAGTTTGTGTGGGCCGAAGCCCACACTATTACTTATTAAAGTTCAGTATTAGCTGTACGCTCTTTTCCTGCTGAAATGTAATCCATAGTCATTACTTTCGCAGCAGCTGCGCCGTTTTGAATTCCAAATGAAACAGCCAGATCTTCATCATCTGGAGCATTTGTATTCACACCGGAACCAACTTTTACATTATCTTTGTAAACATGAAACTTTCTGTCTTTTGGATCATAGTAGAATCCTAAAGTCATGAAAGTATCATCAGCTGCAGTTCCAGCAGAGATAGTTGTTTCTGTGCTATTTTTTTCTATAACTAATTCTATAGAAGTAGAACCATCAGCTTTTCTGAAAAAGATACCATCAGTTGTACCATCAATAAACGCTGTGTCAGTGATGATTAAACCA
>FUFK010047811.1_pt1 | contig 11849 bp, 13 predicted proteins | sample 1021851 | NCBI WGS metagenome assembly FUFK01 (sample SAMEA51879418, study PRJEB19060) | metagenome
GAAATTTTAAATTCTTATTCTAGAATCAATCACTTAAATGTTTCACGTGAAACATTTTTGGACTTTGAAAACTATATATCTATGATTCTTGAAAAAAATAAAAAAATCAACATAATTAGCCAAAATACAGCATCAAAAAAGGCTATAATTGACCGTCATATTATAGATTCTGCACAAATTATTGATTTTGTTGACTTAAATAGCAATACAACCACAGATATAGGTTCAGGAGGGGGTATGCCAGGTATAATCGTGGCAATTATACTAAAAAATATGAAAAATAATATGAATGTGCACCTTTATGAAAAAAGTTATCATAAAAGCCATTTTTTAAAGGAAGTTTCAAAAAAATTAAATTTAAACACAAAGGTTTTTCAAAAAAATATTTTTGAAATAAAAAATTTAGAAACAGGAACGATAATGTCCAGAGCATTTAAACCAATGCCAGTAGTTTTAGAATTAGTATATGAAAATTTTTCAAAATATAAAAATTTAATTTTTTTTATGGGGAAGAGTGGAAAAAAAATTTTTGAAAATTCCAAAAAAAATTGGGAGCTGGAGTATATAGAAAAGAAAAGTTTAACAAGTGAAGACTCATTTTTAATAAATATTAAAAAAATTAAAAAAAAAAATTAAATGCAAATTATTTCAGTAATAAATCAAAAGGGTGGGGTTGGAAAAACTACTACGGTGATAAATCTTGCAGCAGGTTTATCTCAAATAGATAAAAAAATTTTAGTAATTGACCTAGATCCACAAGGTAATGCTACCACAGGTCTAGGATTATCTAATATGGATAACTCAAGTGATACAATTTATGGAGTTTTGAATGGAACTAGAGAAATTAGTGATGTGATTAAAAAAACACAGTTTGAAAATTTAGATATTATAACATCTAATGTAGATTTATCGGGCTTAGAAGTNGAGACAGCTGATGACAGCAATAGGGCTTTTATACTAAAGACTAAATTAACCGCATATTTAAACGATTCTAGAAGATTATATGATTATGTCTTGATCGATTGCCCACCTTCGNTAAGCTTGTTGACAGTAATGGCACTTGTAAGTTCAAACTCTCTATTGGTACCACTTCAGACTGAATTTTTTGCTTTAGAAGGGTTAACACAGCTAATGAAAACAATCGAAAGGATAAAAGTAAGTTTAAATCCAGATTTGAAAATCAGGGGCATACTTTTAACTATGTTTGACAAAAGAAATAAGCTTTCATCACAAGTCGAGAAAGAAGCACGGGATTATTTTAATGAAAAAGTTTATTCAACAGTGATACCAAGAAATGTAAGATTATCAGAAGCCCCATCTCATGGAATGCCTGTTTTGATTTATGATAAAACTTGTCCAGGTAGTAAATCATATTTTAGTTTTATTGATGAATTTATAAATCAAGAATCAACATTAGGAAGTGCAGCTTAATGGATAAAGTTAAGAAAGGGTTAGGAAGAGGATTATCATCTTTGATAGGCGAAACAAAAGTAGAGCCTCAAAAAAATCAATTATCAATAAGTGATTTAGTTCCAAACAAATATCAACCAAGGAAATTATTTGATGAATCAAACTTAGAGGAATTAACAAATTCAATTAAAGAAAGAGGTATGATCCAGCCTATCATAGTTAGAAAATCCAATGATGATAAAACAAAATTTGAGATAATAGCTGGTGAGAGAAGATGGTTGGCAGCCCAAAGAGCTGGTCTACATGATGTTCCGGTAGTAATTACTGAGGCAGATGATTTAAAATCTTTAGAGTTTGCAATAGTCGAAAATGTTCAAAGACATGATTTAAATCCACTAGAGGAAGCTCAAGGATATAAAAGATTAATTGATGAATTTTCTTATGATCAAGAAAAGGTTTCAAAATTTATTGGCAAAAGTAGAAGTCATATAACTAATTCTTTAAGATTATTAACATTACCTGATGACGTAATAAAATTAATTGAAACACAAAAATTAACTGCTGGTCATGCTAAAGTTTTGGTAGGCTTAGGTAATGCTAGTTTTGTAGCAGCCAAAATTATTGAAAAAAAACTTTCTGTGAGACAATCAGAAAATTTTGTGAAAATTTTTAAAAACAAAAAAAAAACATTACGATCATCCAAGGATACAAACATTATTGCATTAGAATTATCTATATCAAACAAAATTGGTTTGAACGTAGATATACAGAATAATAAAAGAAACAAAGGTAAAATCTCATTCGAATATAAAGACTTAGATCAATTAAATAAAATTATTGATATAATTAAATCTAATTATTAGTATCAGTCAAAGGTATTTCTAGAATGAAATCAGTAACAACCTGAAGTGAATTGCTCAAATTTTTTTTAATCTGAAGCTCTATATCATTTAACTTGTAAATTAATTTTTTTAAATTTTCAGGTTTCCAAAGCATAATTTGTTTTCTAGTAATTTCTTTATCTTTCCAAAATATTGGTGGTTTTGCAGCTAATATTGTTTTTTCAATGTTTTTATTTTTACTGAAATCATTTGATAAAATTAAAATTTTTTTACTTTTATTTAAAAAAGTTCTAATTATTAAAATACAGTCCTCATTACTGAAATTATTTTCGTTTAATATGTTAGATATTTTTTTTGGCTCTTTAGCTAAACAATTATCTACTAACTCAGATATACTATGATTTTCTATTAAATTAGTTAATTTTGATAAATACTCTGTAGATATTTTTTTTCCACCTTTGCAGTAAAACTCAATTTTTTCTAATTCATTGAATAGTGTTGCTCTATCACCGTTTGATCTACTAATAATTAAATTAATGTTTGATTGGGAAATACTTATTTTTTTTTCTCTTAAAAAATTTGATGCTATCTTAGACAGTGTTTGTTGGTTATCTTGATAAAATGGTACACAGATGAATTCTTTACTCTTCTCAAAAAAGGATCTTAGTTTAGATTTTTTATCTAGAATATCTGCATTTAAGATAATAATTGTATCTTCAAGCTGTTTTAAAGTAAAGTTTTCAATAATTTTCAATATTTTTTCTGAAGTTCTTTTAATAATTACTACTCTCTCATTTTCAAAAAGAGATTTTGTAAGTACTTTATCAAAAAAATTATCTGAATTTTCTAAAATTTCCTTTTCCTCATAATTATAAATTTCTTTATTATGTTTTTTTAAACTTTGAAAATATTGGTTTTTCTCACCGTCATTTTTCCCATAAAATAATATTATGTTAGCTGTGTTTATTTTGATTTTATTCAATTCAAATGATTTAATTATCATTAATAGTCATCAATTTTTTAATTAATTTATCTATAGCTGATCTACCGAAATTTTCTCTAATTTTCTTTTCATAATTTCTTTGTTCGTATGAATTTGAATTTTTTTGAATATTAAAACTCTCATTTATATTTATAGAATATTCCTTGTCTTTAAAATTAATTTTAAAATTAAATATTCCATCGAGTTTATAATTTGTTGCAATCCCTTTTGCATCTTTTGTTAATACCATTTTTTTGTAATCAGTTTTTATGTGAACATTAAAAACATTCCCTGAATTATCATTGGAAAATAATTTAATTTGATTTTTAAGCAGATTATTCATTTCCAAATTACCTTCTACAGAAACGACATTTATTTTTAAATCTTGTGTTTTTGTATTTTTATATACTGCTGTGTAGCCACAACCATATATAAAAATTAATAAAATAAATATTGCAGTTTTTTTCATTAAATTAAATTATTATATTCAATAGTTTATTCTTGATATATATTTTTTTCTTTATTGCTTTATTATCTAAGTATTTAAATATTTTTTGATCACTTTTAATAAGTTTTAGTAAATCTTCTTCCTCAATTTCTGGCTTTGTTTGAACTATACCCCTTTTTTTTCCATTAATTTGAATAACAATATTTATAATATTTTCAACCAGCATAGTTTCATCAAATGAAGGCCAACTTATTTTATTTACATTTAATAATTTCAGACATTCATTAGATAAGTGGGGGGTAACAGGCATTGATGCTATTAAAATTTTTTTATAATTTTCAATTAAGGTATCTTTTTTATAGATTTTATTTAATTGTTTTGAAAAAAAAGCATGCATTTCATGCAAGTTAGCAATAATTTTATTGTAGCTAAAACTCTCCAGGTTATCAGTTATTTTTTTTAAAAATTTGTTTGTATATCTTGTAATTTCATCATCAAAATCACTCTCGTGATTTTTTTTTATTTCTTCCAAAACTTTAGAATTTAAGTTCCATAATTTTTGAATAAATTTAAACGAAGAGGCTATTCCTTCCTCAGACCACTGAACATCTTTCTCTGGTGGACTATCGGATAAAATAAATAATCTAGCTGCGTCTGCTCCATAGTTTGAAATTATATTTTCTGGATCAATTGTATTTTTTTTTGATTTTGACATTGATTCTGAAGGACCAATTTTGATTGCTTTTGATTTATCTTTTGCAAGATACTTTTTACCTTCAATCGTAATGATTTCCTCGGGACTCACCCAATTATTATCTGGATCTTTATAAGTTTCGTGGCAAACCATTCCTTGTGTAAAAAGACCGTTAAATGGCTCACTAATATCAAAATTTTTATTTTTATAAGAAATCGCTCTCATAAAAAATCTTGAATAAAGTAGATGCAAAATTGCATGTTCAACACCCCCAATATATTGATCTACTGGCATCCAATAATCGGTTTCAGTTTTATCAAAACCATAATTTTCATTTTTAGGAGAACAAAACCTTAGATAATACCAAGAGGAACACACAAAGGTATCTAATGTGTCAGTCTCTCTTGTATATTTTTTTCCATCTATAGTAATTTCTTTCCATTCTTTTTGATTGTCTAAGGGATTTCCTTTTACACTAAGATCTATATTTTCAGGTAACTTCACTGGTAACATAGATTTAGGAACCGGATGTGCATTAGAATTTTCGTCATAGATTATAGGTATTGGACAACCCCAATACCTCTGTCTTGAAACACCCCAATCTTTAAGTCTATAATTAGTTTTCCTTTTTCCTAAATTTTTATCTTCTAAAATTTTTATAGTTTCATTAATAGAATCGTTTGGTACCTTTAATCCATTAAGAAAATCAGAATTAATTAATATTCCAGGTCCTGCATAAGCCTCTTTACTTACATTAAAATCATCATTTTCATCTTTAGGCTTTACTACAGTTTTGATTTTAAGTTTATATTTTTTTGCAAAATCAAAATCTCTCTGATCATGTGCCGGACATCCAAATACTGCTCCAAATCCNTAATCCATTAANACAAANTTTGCNAAATANACTGGNACTTTTTNNTTTNGATTTAANGGATTNNNNGCANANAAGANTAGTTTTAAAACCAATTTTTTCTCCAACAGCTATTGCTTCTTCTGTTGTTCCTGTTTTAGAACATTCTTCTTTAAATTTTATAAAATCATTATCTTTTTCAAAATGTTTGGAAATTTCATGATCAACGGATAGTGCTAAAAATGAAAATCCAAATAAAGTGTCTGGTCTTGTAGTAAAAACTTTTACATCTTTTATAGGTAAATCACCCTCTATATTAAAGGTTATTTCACAACCAAAGGATTTTCCAATCCAATTTTTTTGCATTGTTTTCACTTTATTAGGCCAAGAATTTAACGATTCTAAACCGTCTAATAAATCTTGAGAAAATTTTGAAATGTTTAGAAACCATTGATTTAATTTTTTTCTCTCAACGACTGCTCCTGAACGCCATCCTTTTCCATCTATAACTTGTTCATTTGCTAATACAGTTTGGTCAACTGGATCCCAATTTACGTAATTTTCTTTTCTATAGACTAATTCTTTTTCGAGTAATTCAAGAAAAAACATTTGTTGATGTTTGTAGTAATCCTCAGAACAAGTTGAGATCTCTCTATCCCAATCAATAGAAAGTCCAAGCTTTTTGAGTTGAGCTTTCATTTTTGAAATATTTGATTCAGTCCAAGTTTTAGGGTCTAAATTATTTTCCCTTGCTGCATTTTCTGCTGGCATCCCAAAAGAGTCCCACCCCATTGGATGAAGTACATTATAACCTTGTAAATCTTTATATCGCGCAAGAACATCACCTATTGTATAATTTCTTACATGACCCATATGGATTTTCCCCGAAGGATAGGGAAACATTTCTAGACAATAAAATTTTTTTTTATCTTGATCAACTTTTGTAGAAAATGTTTTTTTACTTTCCCAAAGTTTTTGCCACTTTTCTTCTATCTCTTTAAAATTGTATCTTTCCACACTAATTAGTCTAAATTATTAATTTTATTTAATCTTTAGTTAAATCTTTTAGATCTGGATAACTATAGTCGGTAGATTTATTATTTTTATATCTTGTTGCTCTACCTAGAATTTCTTTTTTTAACTCTGTTACTAAATTACCACTGACTTCAGAAATATTACAGTTCATAAAATTAGTAGTACATTGTCTATTAAATATCTTTATATCTAAAGCATCAGATCTTATTTCATTTGTAAGAAATCTAATTGAAATTTTCAAACTTTCGTTTGGAGAACTATTTTCTGAATACCAATCAGTAATAATAATTCCTCCACTATAATTAACCGAAGATAAAGGCATAAAATCTATCACATCCAAAGAAGCTCTCCATAATTCATTAGAACTTGCGAAATCAAAAGTACCACCACCTATTCCTTTTTTTATAGACTCATTTAATCTAAAACCTCGACCCTCTTTAAGGTTTTGTTCAACTCTTTTTTTTGGGTCAGCAGGAAATTTTCTTGCGTCTGCGCCAGGTAATTTCCCGTTACAAGCATTCAAAAAGATCGAAATTAAGGCTAAAAAACCCAGTATTTTAATACATTTAAGTGGTTGCATAATGATATATTTTTGTGCGATTTGTATAGCATAACCGTAATTTTATCAAAATATATGAAAAAAAGGCTAACTGATGCAAAAATGCAACACTTTTAAAAATTTTTAATTACATTTCAAAAATCGATGAAAAATCAAGCTTTATTTCGATATATATGCTCTGTTTATTATTAATAATAACAAATTACAAAGGAGTAATTAATATGAACATTAAAAAAGTAGGATTGACTGCTTTAGCAGCATCACTTGTTTCAGTATCAGCTCACGCTGGTGCAGTTTCAGTTGCTGGTGGAGCTTCAATTAATGCAGAAGGTTACAGCGGTGAAAACTTAAACGCTGGTACTACTTTCTCTATGGGTAACCAATTAACATTCACAGGTTCTGGTGAGTTAGATAACGGAATGAACGTTTCAATATCTTTCATATTAGACCAAGGTGATGACACAAAAACAACTACAAACAGTGCTACTGCACCATCTGGTGGAACAGCTCCGTTTGACAGTCACTCAGTAACAGTTTCATCTGACGAGATGGGTACATTAGTATTCTCTGGTGAAGGTGGAAATTCTGCTACAACAGCTATGGACGCGTCTGCAGCTGGTAACATATGGGATACGTTTGATGGTTCAAGAGGAACAATCGTAACTGCGGTTGCTCAATCAGACTCTGCACCAGGAGATAACTCATTCATGTATACTTTACCTTCAATGGTTGATGGACTAGGTATTGATCTGTCATACAAACCACAAGGTTCAAGTGCTGAGTCTGCAACTGGTTATGGTGTTAGCTACACAGGAATTGACGGCTTAACGGCTAAATATTCTTCAACTGATATCGAAACTGGTGTATCAGGTACATCTGGTGACCACACTGCATGGCATTTATCATATGTATATGGTCCAGTTACTGCTACAGCTACAAACAGTGAGTACGATGTTGGAACTGCTTCAAGCGACCAAGAGCTTTCTTCATTTGCTATCTCATACACAATATCTGATGAACTATCAGTTACTTATGGTGAAGATACAATTGAAAAAGGTGGTGACCCAACAGATGCTGAGTACAGTGTAATTTCAGCTTCTTACACAGCTGGTGGAATGACTTTATCAGCTTCAATGAAAGAAGCAGAAAACGTAAATCACACTACTGCATCTAACGAAGACTTCGAATACTGGTCTTTAGGTGCATCATTTGCGTTCTAATTTAATTTAGATCAAATATTTAAAAAGGGCCCCTTTTTAGGGGCCTTTTTTTTATTCAAAATAAGATATTCCAGCAAATTCTGAGCTGTTTAAAAGTTTAAGTTTTTTAATATTTTTTTTAGATATACCGCCTAAAGCTACAACTTTTTTTTTTGTTAAATTAGATATTAATTTAAATTTATTTATTCCCAAATAATTTTTATTTTTTTTAAAAACAGAGGATATAAAAATTTTACTTACTCTCTGTTTTTCTTTAATCTTTATTTCTTTAATATTATGAGCTGAACCAATTACATTAAATTTTTTTTTAAATGAAAATGATAGGTGTTTTGTGGATTTGTTGAAAGAGGGGAGATAAGCACCATCCAAATCTAATTTCATTGCAAGTTTTATATTGTTGGATAAATAAAATTTTATCCTCTTTTTTTGACAATATTTTTTTAATTTTAAAATAAGCTCTTTATTTAGTGTTTCTAAATTATAATTTCTATAAATAACGGCAGTCTGTTTATTCAGCTTGTCGATATTATTTGTTTCAAATTTATTAATAAAGTAATATTTTCTATTCATATTTGTATGCATAGTACTGTAAAAAATTTATTAGACATTGAAAGCAATATTAAAATTCATTTAGATGAACTTAAAATTAATAATATTCCAAAAATTATAGCAGTTTCAAAAACTTTTAAAATTGATAAAATTTTACCTCTTATAGACCATGGTCATATGGATTTTGGTGAAAATAAAGTCCAAGAAGCAATTGAGAAATGGTCAGAAATTAAAAAAAACAATTCATCAATTAAATTACATATGATTGGTAAGTTACAATCTAATAAAGTTAAATTTGCTGTTAAGTTATTTGATTATATTCACTCTGTTGATAGTGAAAAACTTGCAAAGAAAATTGCTGAAGAACAAAATAAATTAAACAAAAAAATAAAAATATTTTTACAAGTTAATATTGGTGAAGAAAACCAAAAATCAGGTATTAATAAAAATGATGTAACACATCTGGTTTCTTATTGTAAAGAAATTGGATTGGATTTGATTGGTTTAATGTGTATTCCTCCAATTAACGTTGATCCAGAAAATTATTTTAAAGAAATGAGCATCTTAAATGAATCTCTTGGTTTTTCTGATTTAAGTATGGGAATGTCCTCAGATTTTCTTTTAGCTGCCAAATACTTATCAACTTATGTGAGAGTTGGTTCAAGTATTTTTGGTCAAAGATCTTAAATAATTTTTATTTTTGAATTTTTTCTAATTAATTTAAGCATAATTAAAAAATCTTTTTCTCTCAAAGCAACGCATCCAGCTGTTGGTTTATAATCTTTAGTTAAATGAATGAAAATACAACTACCTCGCCCAGGTATAGGTCTTTTAAAGTTATACTTAATTGGAATTAGTAAATCATATTTAGTGTCTCTTCTTGTTAATTTCTCACTTCTTATATTTTTTTTAATTTTGCAAAGTTTATTATATTTTTTAGGAAAACTACTGTCGTCACACCAAGCCATATTTTTTTTAATTTCAATACATTTTAGCAAAGTGGATGGTTTTTTTTTTCGATCTTTTCTGTAATAAAGATTTTCAATTCCAAAGGTTCCTTTTGGTGTTTTTTTATCTCCCTCTTTTTTTTTAACTCTTGAACCATTTTTTCCAATAGAACACCTAAACCTAAACTCATCAACTTGAAGAGTGTGTTTATTTTTTACTAAAATTGTCATATTCTACATTTGTGAGCGTAAAGAATTTAATAATTTATAAGTTTAATCCATTATATCATATCCTTAAAGAAATTGGTTCAGATTTAAACTTTAATATAAACTCTGAGGATAATGAAAATTCTTTAAATGATAAGATAAAAAATCTTGATTATTATTTAGTATTATCTAATAAAAAATATTCAGATATTAGAAACCAATTTTTATTAGACAATCTTCCGATTAATATATTCAAATTGATTGAAAAAATAAATATTGAATTTTTAAAACAACAATTCAATAGCCAATCTGAATTTAAAATAAATCAATATACAATAGATCTAAATTCAAGAGAATTGATGTTGAATGATTTAAAACTTAAATTAACAGAAAAAGAAATCAACACAATTATTTATGTATCAAAGTCAAACAAACCGGTTAGCATTAATGAATTACAAGAAAAGGTTTGGAGTTATCAGTCTGATATGGAAACTCATACTGTTGAGACCCATGTCTATAGATTGAGAAAAAAAATTCTAGGTAAATTTAGTGATAATCAATTTATAATTAGTAAAAAAGATGGTTACCAAATCAAATAGGAAAAATCCAATGGCCAAAGATTTATTTACTAAAAAATATAAGCCAAAAATAGTTAAGCCAAAAAAAGGCAAGGGAAGTTTTAAAAGAAAGAAAAGTTGAATTTAAAGTCTTGCACCAATTTGTTGAATAACTTTGGATGACATTTCAGTACCTTTTTCAAGACACCCTTTAGTAGATAATTTATTGATGTACCCATGTAAAAATCCTGCAGCAAAGAGATCACCTGCACCTGTAAGATCAATAACTTTTAAATTTTTTTGTATACCACTTTCTACTACCTCATCACCATTTACCGCTACTGAACCTTTTTCTCCTCTAGTTATAATTACTAATTTATTAAGCTGTTTTGAAAAATTTATAACCTCATCAAAATTTTTTGCTTCAATTAATGAACTAATTTCTTGTTCATTAGCAAAAGTTATGTCGAGCTTGCTTTTAACTAAGTTTAAAAAATGAGGTTTGTGTCTATCTACACAAAATAAATCAGATAGTGACATAGCAACTTTGTTTGCATTATTTATAGCTTTATCAAACGCTTTTTTGGGCTCCCCTTCATCCCACAAGTATCCCTCTAAAAATATTATATCACTTGATTTAATCACATCAGAATCAATGTCTTTATCATTAATCTTTCCAGCTGTTCCTAAGAAAGTACACATTGTCCTCTCTGAGTCAGGGGTAACTAATATTAAACATGTTCCAGTTGGTAAATCTTCTTTCTTTTTGGAATAAAAATAATCTACATTTTCTTTTTTTAAACCTTCTTCATATCTGCTGCCAAACTCATCATCAGAAACTTTACCTATAAAACCCACTTTATTTCCAAGTTGAGATAATCCAACGATAGAGTTTGCGATAGACCCACCAGAAACTGTTTTTTCAATTTTAAGACTTGTTAATAAATTTTTAAATTCTTTTTCATCAAAAAATAATTTCATAGTGCTTTTTGTAAGATTATTTTTATTAATAAAATTATCATCAACTTTGCATATTACATCTACTATTGCGTTTCCTATTCCTAAAATTTTCATATTAAGCCTTTTTGGTAATAACAGGTTTTTTTCTATTTGGGTAGCAAGTAGTNCATATTTTGCAAGTTAAACCATAACAATCTCTTGCTTTACAATATTCTCTTCCATAAAAAATTATTTGTAAATGAAGTTTAGACCAGGTCTTTTTGGGAAATATTCTTTTTAAATCCTTTTCAGTTTGAACTACATTTTTTCCATTTGTTAATCCCCATCGTTGTGCAAGTCTATGAATATGNGTATCAACNGCAAAAGCTGGATATCCAAANCCTTGNGACATTACCACACTNGCNGTNTTNTGNCCTACACCAGGTANTTTTTCNAGTTCNTCAAAAGTTTTAGGCACTTTACCNTTGTGTTNTTCTANNANTTGNTTNGACATTAANTAAATGCTTTTNGCTTTAATTCTAAAAATACCAATTTTTCTTATTAATTTTTCAATTTTCTTTCTTCCTAATTTTACAAAGTGTTCTGGCTT
>FUFK010053383.1_pt1 | contig 11848 bp, 8 predicted proteins | sample 1021851 | NCBI WGS metagenome assembly FUFK01 (sample SAMEA51879418, study PRJEB19060) | metagenome
ATCTAATGAGTAATTACACAAAAACAACAAACTTTGCAACCAAAGATTCTTTACCCTCTGGCAATGCTAATAAGATTGTCAAAGGCACAGAAATTGATACAGAGTTTAATAACATTGCAACTGCTGTAGCAACTAAAGCAGATACTGCTGGCCCTACGTTTACTGGAACAGTCACTATACCTACAGCGGATATTAACGGCGGTGCTGTAGACGGTACGACTATTGGCGCGGCCAGTGCTTCCAGCATCGTAGGCACAACCATTGTAGCAAACACCAGCATCAACATTGCGGGTGACGGCGCTACTGTGACTGGCATCAAAGATGAAGACGATATGTCTTCCAACAGTGCCACTAAACTAGCTACTCAACAGTCAATCAAGGCATACGTAGACAGTCAATTAACTGCACAGGACTTAGATGTCACTGACGGTTCGTCCAGCATTGACATTGACTTAGATAGTGAGTCTCTGGGCATTCTAGGCGGCACAGGGATTGATTCTACTGCGTCAGGCACTGGAGTAACCCTAGCAATAGACAGCACCGTAGCGACCCTTACAGGCTCTCAAACGCTGACTAATAAGACACTGACTGCTCCTACGCTTACAGGAACAGCAGTTGTAGCTTCTTTGGACATCTCAGGTGACGTGGATGTTGACGGTACATTAGAAACTGACGCACTGTCGATTAACAGCACTACAGTAACCAGTACAGCCGCTGAGCTTAATATCTTGGACGGCGTGACTGCTACTGCTTCTGAACTAAACATTTTAGATGGTGTCACTAGCACTACAGCAGAGCTAAATATCTTAGATGGTGTTACAAGTACAACTGCTGAGTTAAATATCCTTGACGGTGTTACAGCAACTGCTTCTGAGCTGAACATAATGGACGGGGTTACTGCAAGCACAGCAGAACTAAACATTATGGATGGCGTTACGTCTACCACTGCTGAGTTGAATATCCTTGATGGTGTTACGTCTACAGCAGCAGAGCTAAACATCCTAGACGGCAAAGCATTTCTTGATGAAGACGATATGTCTTCCAATAGTGCTACAGGTATTGCTTCGCAGCAATCTATTAAGGCTTATGTAGATGCACAAATTACTGCTGAAGATTTAGACTTCCAAGCAGACTCTGGTGGCGCACTGAGCATAGACCTAGATTCAGAGACTCTGACGTTTACTGGTGGTACTGGTATTGATACTAGCGGCTCTGGTAACGCTGTGACCTTTGCTATTGATAGTACAGTAGCAACGCTTACTGGCTCACAGACTCTTACGAATAAATCACTAACTGCACCTACACTTACAGGTACGGCTGTAGTGGCTTCTCTGGACATCTCAGGCGATATAGACGTTGATGGCACCACTAACCTAGATGTTATTGACGTTGACGGGGCAGCTAACTTCGCAGCCGATGTAACTTTTGCTGACGGTGCAGACATCATCACTGCATCCGCTGGCACCTCTAANNNNCGTATAGGTGTCAACGCAGGTAACAGCATTACCTCTGGCGGCAACTACAACGTGGTCGTTGGCGATGAAGCGGGTACGGCTTTGACTACGGGTGATGAAAACGTAGCTTTAGGTTACGCAGCCCTAGATGCTGAAGATACAGGCAATAGGTCAGTTGCGATTGGGTACAATGCTCTTACTGCGCAAAATAGTGATACGAATAATTACAACACAGCGGTGGGGTATCAGGCAGGACTTGCTGTAACAACAGGGACACAGAATGTTTTGGTTGGTGCAGGAACTGGTGACGCATTAACTGATGGTGACAACAATACTGCACTTGGCGCTTTTTCTTTATCAGCCGACACAAAAGGTGATAAATCAGTCGCGGTTGGTGTAGTTGCTTTAGCTTCTCAAAACTTTACAACAGTCACAGACACCTACAATACGGCTGTTGGATATCAAGCTGGTGGATCAGTCACCACGGGAATCCAGAACACCTTTATCGGCGGTTTGGCAGGTGATGCGTTAAGTGATTCTGATTTTAACGTGGCCGTGGGCCATAGCGCTCTTACCACAGACACTTTAGGTGCTAGGAGTGTTGCTGTTGGTCATGAGGCATTGGCCTCTCAAAATTTTACCACAGCAACGATCAGTTATAACACCGCAGTAGGTATGCAAGCAGGGAGGTTAGCCACCACGGGTACACAGTTAACTCTCATTGGCTATAATTCTGGCACCGCTTTGACGACTGGTGCTCTCAATACCGCAGTAGGCACTAACTCTTTAGCATCAGATACGTTAGGAAGCAAAAGCACTGCGATAGGCACGCAAGCGTTAAATACTCAAAACTTTACTACTGCTACTGACACTTACAACGTAGCACTTGGTCATCAAGCGAGTCTGAACGTCACCACGGGAGTTCACAATACGATTGTGGGCGCAAATGCTGGCGATGCCTTTACGGATGCTGATTTTAATACTGCCTTGGGTAGCTTTGCTCTGAGCGCAGATACTTTAGGCAGCAGAAGCACAGCATTGGGTTTTCAAGCGTTAGGTGTCCAAAATTTCACCACAGCGACCGACGCATACAACGTTGCAGTCGGATTCAACGCTGGTGTTTCAGTCAGCACGGGAATCCGAAACACTATTGTTGGGGGCTTAGCAGCAGACGCTATTACAACGGGGCAGTACAACTCAGTATTAGGTTTTGGAGCTTTAACAGCGGAAACCAGCGGAAGTGCGTCAACTGCTATCGGTTATCTAGCTTTGTCCACTCAAAATAGTGAAGCTACAAACTATAACACGGCGGTAGGATACGAGGCTGGCAAGCTAGTTAGCACGGGAACCCTCAACACCCTAATCGGAGGGCTTGCTGGGGATGCACTCACATCAGGAAATTCCAACACTGCGGTAGGTTATGAGGCTCTTAGCACAGACACACTTGGCGATAGGAACGTAGCCATTGGCCGACAAGCACTAAAAAGCCAAAATTTCACAACCACAACGGATTCTTACAACACTGGAGTTGGATACCAAGCAGGCTACTTAATCACCACGGGGAACCTTAACACACTCGTCGGTGGCCTTGCTGGTGATGCGCTTACTGATGCAGACCGAAACGTGGCAGTAGGTTATGCAGCTTTAGGCTCAGATACGCTCGGCAGTAGGTCAACTGCGTTGGGCTATGGTACTTTACAGAGCCAAAACAATACTACGGCTGCAAATTCTTACAACGTAGCAGTTGGATACGACGCTGGTGCTTCCGTCACTACGGGGCAGCAAAACACTCTTGTCGGCGCTACTGCTGGTGATGCTATTACTACAGGTAACTACAATGTTTGCCTTGGCTGGGCCGCAGGCACGCATGGAATAAATCTTCAAACTGGCAACCAAAATATTCTTATAGGGGCTTTTTCAGACACTTCAGCAACCAGCGCAGTAGGAGCTACTGCTATCGGCTATGACGTTACGGGTGATGCAGGATTTACTACGCTTGGCAATGGTACAAATGATATTCGTGCCGCGCACGGCACCGCAACATGGGCAACGGTTTCTGATGAACGGTACAAAAAAGACATTACAGACTCTACGCTTGGCTTGTCGTTCATTAAGGCGCTAAAACCTAGAACTTTTAATTACAAGACTTTAGGCGAATTGCCTGAGACGTTTAGAGCTTATGAAGAAGGTTCCTCAGAAGTTTATAAGTCTGAACAAACGCAACATGGTTTTATAGCTCAAGAAGTTAAAACAGCCATTGATGCTGCGTCAGGCGTAGCTAATGGCTTCAAGATGTGGGCTGAAAGGCCAGATGGCTCACAAGAGGTCGCAGAAGCAGCCTTAATCCCAATGCTTGTAAAAGCAATCCAAGAACTTTCCGCAGAAATAGAAACACTTAAATCAGGAGGCTAATAATGGCTGAATCAGTAGAACGCTCTGACGAGCAAAAAGCACAAGACTACTCAGCAATGCTGGGTAGTGTAAGCGTAATCACAAACTGTCTTGATGATGACAACGAGTTTTGTAATGACTTCACCAGCGCTCAAAAGAAGGAGCGCGTTATGCGTAGCTCTGGATACCTGTCGTTTATGAAAGACCTAGACGATTGGGGCAGTGAGGATATGTCATCCATTGATGCAGCAATCTCTGCTGCCGAAGCATACACACCAGAATAATCAATAGGTGAAAACAGGCATGACTGCACGTACTGAAATGGAAGTAGCTTTAGAAGCCTTAGACCGCATTGCTGAACATGAGAAAGAATGTGGTGAACGGTGGGCTGAAGCTGTAGTAGAGCTACGTGAACTTCGTAAGGTGGCTGACAGTCATGCAGCCAGGTGGGAAAGACTGGCATGGCTTGTTGTTACTGTGGTAGTTACAACAGCAGCAACAGTAATAACAAGTTTATTGATATAGAGAGATAACGATGTCAAACGGAACAGGCTATTTTAACGCAGGAGACTTTAACCAAGGTTTCTTCAGCAGGATATTAGATAACTTAGGCAATATAAACCTTGGAGATTTAGCCTCGACAGGTTTGAACATTGCCGCTGTAACTGACGCAATGGGCAGACTTAGTGGTATAGGAGAAGGTTTAGCTGAAGGGGCCAGGCAGATAGGTAGCGAAGCACAAGAAGCAAGCCAATTTCAACCCTTTACTATAACCACAGGTTTTGGTGGCGTAAGGGCAACACCTGAAGGTGGCTTTACGACTGAACTGTCTCCGCAGCAGCAAGCCAGACAAGAAGCTCTCTCAGGCATCACAGGAGGGCTTCTAGGGGGCTTTACAGGCGCTCAGGTGCCAGATGTATCAGGTATACAAAGACAAGCCTTAGAAGGCACTACAGGCGCTCTGACAGGGGCTATGGCTCCTACAGAAGCTAGAGTAGCAGATGTCTATGAGCGTATACGAGCCACTCAGCGTCCTGAAGAAGAAAGACAAAGGATAGCACTTCAAGAACAGCTACAGGCACAGGGACGCACAGGGCTGCGCACAGCACAGTTTGGGGGCGCTCCTGAGCAGTTTGCACTAGCACAGGCTCAAGAAGAAGCTAAAAACAGAGCAGCGTTAGCAGCAATACAGCAAGCAGGGGCAGAACGAGAGCAAGACCTAGCGACTGCACAAGGTTTGTTTGGTTTAGGCACCACTGCTGCTGGCCTTCCTGCTGCACTCCAGGCTGCACAGTTGCAGAACATTGGTGCAGGGTTAGGACTAGAGTACGCACCAGAGCAACAACTGCTGTCAACATTGACTCCTGCTATAAGTCTATCTGACCTTGTAGGAAGGGGAGCAAGACAAGGTGCTGGATTTGTTTCTGAAGCGGGTATGTCTGGATTAGAAGCATTAGGACAAACTGAGCTTGCCAGGGCTAACATTCTTAGAGACCTTTATACTTCACTGTTAAGTGCTGGCGGTCAAGCAGCTTCAGGTGACGCAACAGCGGGGCTATTTTCAGACATCTTTGGTGGAGAGACCCTCGGTAGCCTGTTTGGTAGCATTTTTGGAGACGATAACTAATGGCAAGATTTAGTCCAGGGCTTTTAAGCTCTATAAGGGATTTTGGTTCTTCTTTGACTTCTCCGCAAGTTGACGCAACTGGCGCTCCTGTAAGCCTTGGCGGTATGTTGGCACGTAATGTTGGCGGTTTGCTTGGTAGAGACATGAGAACTACTGAGGAGAAAGCACAGGCAGAACTGCGTGCTATTGATCCTAGAGATCCTGATGCACAGATTAAAGGTTTAGAAGTTATAGCTAGGTATGGCACTCCTGCGCAGATACAGGCTGCTTTTACTAAACTGCAAGAAATACAGGCAGGAAGACAAGCCGCCCAACAGCAAAAACAATATAGGCAATCTTTAGTAGCTAGGGCTAACGCAATAGGCGCTGAAGGATTAGTGGAAAGCATCCAAAACGCAAGCACACAGCAATTAAAAGAACTTTCTAAAGATTTAAGACAAGAAGAATTTAAGCGTATAGACACTAAACGACAACAAGGTGCTATAAATGCTGTTGCTGCTACTTTTGGTTTAGAGCCGCAAGATGTTAAGGGCCTGACTTTAGAAGAAGTCGAAAAGATGGGTACTCTTGCTGAAGGGACGGACTCTGAGCGTTATGTAATAGACGGAAATGTTGTTCAACTACCAACTAGAGGTGGCAAAGTTTTTTATAACAATCAATGGTCTTTTGCAGAGGACGTAGGAGCTTTGGAAGAAGATCCTAGAGTAACCCAAGTTATCAATAAAGCAGAAAGAATGGGTAGTGGTGTAGAGGACATCATTCTTAAAGATTTTGCGGAAACTTATGATTTTGCATCAGGAGCTTATCAACAGGCTGTAGATAACAATAGATCTTTAGAACTTGTTGACCAAGGTGTATACACAGGAACTTTTGCAAACCTTAAAACTGAATTAGATAAAGCATTAAGCGTTCTTAGTGGAGGAGCGATAGATCCTTCTCAAACAGCAGTAAATACTATTGAGTTTGTTCAAAGCAGGGCGCAAAAAGTTCTTGATAGAATTGACGCATTAGGTACAGGAACAGGAATCTCTAACGCTGATTTAACCTTTACGAAAGAGATGGTAGGTGCCGATATATCCTCTGTTACAGAAGAAAACATAATAAGACTTTTAGGTATTGAGAGAGATGCGTTAGAGCTAGGAATGGAGAGGTTTAACAGAGAAATAGATTACCTTAAAGACAAAGGTGCGCTAGATGCTGCTGATATACGGCTGATGGGTCAAATTCGACAGCTTCCTCCAAGACAAACTTTTGATAAAAAAGACCTTCAATCAGAGTATGATTTAAGTGACTATGGCACACAAACGCAAGAGCTGTTTAACAGATTACTTCGTGAAGGCAAAATAGGCGATTAAGAATAATGGAACAATTAAGTTTACAAGACTTATACATTGCTTTTGAAGAAGCCGTTAAAACTAAGCAACCTCAAGAAGTTGTTACTGAGATACAACGTGCAATAGAAGCCAAAGAAGCAGAAGAAGCAAATAAAGAAACATACGGGCAAGCTGTAGGACGTATTGCATCTGAAAGAGGGGCTAAAATCTTAGATGTTTTAGGCGAACCTATGTCTGCCGCAGACCCCACTACTAGCCAACCAGCTAAAGCTCTTAGAGTTGTAGGGGGACAGGTAGTAGGCGGCGCAGCAGAGGCAGTTACAGAAGGTCTTGAGAGAGCTGTTCCATTTGTATTCGACACCGCTGAAGAATTGTTTGCGTACCTCAGAGAAACAGAGCTTGGTAGAGAATTTGCTGCTACGTTTGACAAGGGTGCTACAGCTATAGCAGAATGGGCGCAGAGTAGTCCTACAAATCAAAGACTTTTAGAAACTATAGAAGGCGCAATAAACTTAAGTGCATTAAAAGCACCTAAAGTTCCGTTACCATCCGCAGGAGAGCCTATAGAAAAAACAGGCGCTTGGATTAGAGGCCAAGCAGAAGGCACTATCTCCAAAAACAGAAGAAAAGCTATAACAGACTATCTTGCTCCTGATGTAAGTAAGATGAACGTTGAAGATATAGTCGAGGAAGGAATGTTTAATTCTACTCGTTGGCGTCCTCAAGACCAACGAACAGCTGACGCTATAGCTTACGTAGACAATGATATTCCTGACTTCAAGCCTTCTAAGTCTGCTTTTAAGAATAGGCAGCTTATTGACAAACGTTTGAGCAGATTGGAAAGCCAAGTTCAAACAAGATTAAGCCTTGCACCTAGAGTTGACAAGAATCAGATAATATCTGAACTAGAGCAAGATTTGTCTTCTTTTTTCAAAGATAAAATGTGGAAGCAGAAAGCAGAGTATAATGCCGCTTCAGAACTTTTTGAAATAGCTGTTGATCGTATACAAAAAGGAGAAGGAACTTTAGGGGAGCTATTAAAATTAAGACGAGAGCTAGACGATTATTTTGGAGACAGTAACTACACTGCTGCACAAGTTAAAGTAGGGCAACGATCTTTACTTCAACTGAGAAGCAAACTTAATTCAATTTTAGAAAGAGAGTCTTCTGTGTTTGGCGCTGATTTTCAGGGCAAAATGAAAGAAATGAGTAATCTTCTAATAGTGGACGATTTTTTACGGCCTAAAATAATAGATGATATGGAAAAGAGTTTTAGGAATATCTTTAAGAGAGGAAGAAGATATGTAGGGACTACAATTCCAGGGATGGCCGCTGCCGCCGCTGCTGTTGGAGCAGGGGTTAGTTTTCTATCAAGCGGAACAGGCCTATCTTTACTAGCTGGAGGCTCTCTAGCAGGCACAGCCGCTGGAGTAGGGTACCTGACCCTGAACAGTAAAAGTAGAAAAAAGATAGGACAGGCTATTGAATACGCAGGTAAAGCTATAAAAGCAGCAGAAAAAGCTGGAGACAAAGTATTTGTTGAGCAATTAAAAGCAGACCGTTTAGTTTTAGTTGAAATGTTGCAAAACGCTAAAGTTGTAAAAGAAGAAGAACCGGAACAAGAAGAACCACAGGCAGCTACACAGCAAACTGGACAAGCAGCGCAGATAGCAGGCACGATACAGAACCTACGTGGATTTAACCAACTGCCTCCACAGCAGGTAAACGCCAGGTTGAACCAGTTAAATGATCCAATGTTACAACAGGCTGTTATGCAGCAACTGTATGGGACTACTCCGTAATGGCTTACAGACCTCAAAGAGAACAGCGTCAGGCTGAAGAAATAAAGCGCAGCACCACTGAGGTTGTCAAGGGTCTTGCACAAGATATAGCGGAAACCCGCAGAAAACAAAGATTTGGCGAAATAACCGCTAGTGAAGCAGCGTTATCTAATACAGCAGATTTAGTCAGGTTTGGGTCTGACGTTACTGGCGTAAGTGCGCTTTTGGAGCCTGTAAATTACGTTGTTGGTACAGCAGCGCAGCCAATGCTCAGCGCGTTAGATCCTGTACCTAGTATGTTGTCTGACTTGGCAGAAGAATATCCAAGAGTCACAAATGTATTAGACGATACAGCTACTGTTGCTAGTTTGTTCTCTGGCGCTCAGGCTGCTAGAGCGTTGCCTAATAAAGTGGCTAAATCGCTTGACACAATGCTTCCTGGGTTTTATGGGTACAATGTAGGGCTTCCTGGCAAAGCAATGTCGGCTGGCAGAGGAGTGTTAAGGGCCGCTCCTGACACTATATTAGACAACATAAGCCCAAGACGTATTGCGTTTGAGAGAGAAACAGGTGTCCCCTACAGTAAGGCTAAGGGCGAGATAGGACGGGGACAAACAAAAGGCCAAGAAAGCATTGGGTCTGCTCTAACCACATCTGTGATGCAAAGGCAGATGGGTGATGAAGCAAGGTTTATTGACAGAGGCCCAATAGGAGCCTCAGATAACATTGCTATTTTAGACGCATCTGACAATGCTTCAGTAAAAGATGAATTATTTACTCGCGGTAAAAACATTAGGGTTTCTGTGCCTGAGACTGTGCAAAACAGGGCGATGAACCATCTGTATAGAATCCACGGTATTGACCCTGCAACAGATATAATAAAGATAAAGAACCCCACTGGTTTTCAAAGAGTAGGCGATGAAGGTGTTTTAGACGGCAGCGATCAGTCCTCTCCTGTGTTACGTATGTTAAGCTCTCAAGAAAATGTCAAAATAGGTGAAAAACCCATGACGGGCATATCTGAGCAGGAGCTAAGAAAAAGAAGGCTTAGAAATGCTGTCCCTGATTTTGTCGAAGATAACCCAAGGCTTAAAAAACTTGCTGATGACAGACTAGGTGAAAAAGGAAAATCAACCGGAGCATCAGTTACTGTCCCCTCGTTTCAATCTTTTATGAAAAAGAAAAATAGAGCAGTAAGCGGTGCCACTGAGGATGATCTTTTAGAATACTTTGCTGCTAATAAGATAAAAGCAACCAGAGGCGGCGAAGGTGATCCTCACTTGTATATCAACTCTAGCCACCTTTCCCAGGCCAAAGAATTAGGTGGTGTCAACGACTTTATTGCCATAAATCCTAAAACTGGTGATGTGTATACAATGATCTCAGATGGGCATGATCTGTTTGGAATGAACCCTGTTGGCGGTAAGGGCGCAGTAGCTGTCGTTCCTATGCAGAAATCTAACTTTAAGAAAGCATCGGGACAAAAGTTTACTAAAACTAGAAACGTAGAGACAGGCACACGCGATCCCAAGAGTGTTCAACGCATGGAAGAAGGTGTGACAAACCTAGNGAACATGAGCGGAATTAAAAGAAATAAAGGTGAGTCGCCTACCAACTACACTTTCAGAGTCCTGAGAGAGTTTGAAGCCCCTGTAACTGCTAAAGACGTAGCTACGGCAGCTAGGAGAACAGGAATGCTTGCGTTGCCGATTACTACGCTGGCGGCAGAAGCAGAAGAAGGGGAGTCATAAGCGACTCCCCAGTTCCCCTAAGCTACATTAGCAAACTTAACCTTCTGCATATCACCCCGTAGCCCAGCCTTCATATAAGCCGTTGCACGGCCTTCAAAGAAGTTCTGGTGTTCTACCCCTAGTACTTCGTCTAACCAGCCCAGAGGGTTGTCTTTGACGTTGTAGTTGGGCTTTAGACCTAATTGTAGCAACCTACGGTCTGCAATGTACCTGATGTACTTCTGCATCTCCTTCTTGGTCAGTCCTTCTATGTTGCCTTGCTCAAACACTAGGTCTAGGAATCTATCCTCTAGTTCCACCATAGTCCTACAGGCATCATAAATCTCCTTCTTGAAGTCATCAGTCCAGATGTCTATGTTCTCCTGAATAAACTCCCTGAACAGTTTAGTCATTGCTTCAACGTGTAGAGATTCGTCGCGTATACTGTACGTGATAATCTGCCCCATACCTTTCATCTTACCGAACCGTGGGAAGTTGAGCAGGATGATGAAGCTGGAGAACAACTGTAGACCCTCAGTAAATCCAGAGTAGATAGCCAGGGCTTTAGCAATGGACTGTTTATCGCCCTTAGCGACACGTACAGCGTCGATGTACTCATGCTTGTCTGCCATAGCCTCATACTCTGCAAACGCCTTATACTCCACCTCTGGCATTCCTACGGTGTCCAATAGAAGACTATAGGCGTGTTGGTGTATGCTTTCCATGTTGGCAAAGCTGGACATCATCATACGTGCTTCAGGCTTCTTAAATATCCTCATGTATCTGTCTACGTACCCAGAGCCTACGTCTACGTCGGACTGTGTAAACAAGCGNAATATCTGAGTCAGAAGGTTCTTCTCCTGGNCAGTCATGTTCTGCCAGTCCTTTACGTCATTGTGCAACGGTACGTCTTCAGGGAACCAGTGCATCTGGTTCTGCTGTGAGTAGTAGTCGAACATCCACGGGTGGTCAAACGGTTTGTAGTAATCTCTAGTGTCTAATAGGCTCATACCCATTCATCTCCTTTGCGGTCAAATCCTGCTTCATAAAAAAATTCATCTGCGGCTATCTTTCTTCCCTGCTCTTTAGTGAAAGTTTCATAAGTAAAGAAAGGAAACCTAAAAGGAATAACATACATATCTAGTCTGTATCCTATAGATATTTTTAAGAACTGCTCATACCATCTTAGTGGCATTGTTACTGTTTCAAAACCATAGCAACCCATAGCTGTTTCTTCAATAGCTTTGTGCCATTTTATTCTTATAGGCCATAAAAGACTTGAACGTAAATGATAGCTAATATCTAATAGGCTCATTCTGCGTAGTCTCTCCCAAAGTTCAATTCAAGTGTCGCTAGTCTGTCTTCAGCTTCAGACAGTTTTATAACTAACCCATCAACAGTGTCCACCATGCTGGGATGCTCAGCGACAGCCACAGGGTTATCAAAGAAGTTTAGTATGTCAGCAGTAGCTTCAGCTATCTGTGCTTTGTATCTGGCCCGTAGTGCGCTGTACATTCTGTTGGTCATGTTC
>FUFK010045730.1_pt1 | contig 11847 bp, 8 predicted proteins | sample 1021851 | NCBI WGS metagenome assembly FUFK01 (sample SAMEA51879418, study PRJEB19060) | metagenome
AGTACCATTCTTTTGGCCAATTTCTAAAAGCTTTTGAACTATATATTGTAAAAGGCCTACCTACTATGATTGACACAACTCCTACAAAAGCTATTGCGCCATCTCTAATAATTCCTGGGAGAAAAAATCCAGATGCACTTCCTTGTATTCTGGCAATAAACAAAGCAATTAAAGATCCGATGAAACCATAAAATACATATTTTAAATTTTGTTTTTTAAATACTCTGTAAAAAACAATTGAAGATAATAATGCTGCTGTACTGTATATCGCTTGATTTAATTCTAAAAAATTAGCACTTACAACAAAAAATATCGGCGCAATTATTGAATCTGTGATTGATTCATTGTTAGGGTTGAGATTTTTAATTTCATCTTTGATCTCTATGAATTTGTTTTTAAAATTTTCCAAATTAAGTTAATTTATCCTCAAAAAATTCTTTATTGATGTTTTTATTTTCAGGAGTTTCAAAATTAGGAAATTTAACATTGAAATGTTTTTCTAGGTTGGTTTTTAATTCATCTGGACTTGAGTTTTTAAATGTTTCTTCCTGAATTACCTTATAAGCCTCTTCTCTATTAACGCCAACGCTTACAAGGTGAGATAGTATTTGTTGACTCATTGTTTTACTTTTAGCATTATTTAAATTGATTTCAATTTGTTCATAATTGATGACAAGGTCACTAATAATCGACGTTAGTTCTGAAGTCATGAAGCAAATTAAATTAAAACAATCTGGTAGTGCAATCCTTTCTACTGAAGAATTAGATATATCTCTCTCATTCCAAAGTACCATATTCTCTAAACCACTTAATGTGTATCCTCTGACAATTCTTGCAAGTCCAGTAATTCTCTCACTGCCTATAGGATTTTTTTTATGTGGCATTGCAGAAGAGCCTTTTTGCCCATCTTTAAATGGTTCATACATTTCAGAAATTTCTGATCTTTGATAACTTCTTAAATTAGTTGAGATTCTCTCGTAGGTTGAAGCCAGAATAGAGAGAGAAGTAAACACCTCAGCGTATCTATCTCTGCTAACTATCTGACTTGCAAATATTTCAGGTTTGAGCCCGAGTTTTTCAAGTGTTATTTCCTCCATTTCTTGTGTGACAACTGTGTGGTTACCAACAGGGCCACTTAGTTTTCCATAAGCAATTGAGACCTTCGCCCTTTCAACTCTATCAAGAGACCTTTTAATTTCCAGATACCAGTTTCCAAATATATTACCAAGAAAGGTTTCTTCAGCGTATACTCCATGAGTCCTGCCAATAATTTTGGTGTCTTTATTTTTTATTGCTTTTAATTTGAGTTCTTTAAGCAAATCAAGAATCAACTCTTGAGCTATTTCTATAGATTGTATTATTAGTAAACTATTAGCACTNTCTACAATATCTGAACTAGTAAGACCATAGTGAATCCAATTCGAACCCTCACCAACTTTTTTTTGAAGTATATCTACAAATGAGGCTAAATCATGATTTGTAACTTTCTCTTGTTTATATACTTCTTCTTTTAAAACTTCAGCCTCTCGAATTTTTTTCGCAATACCAGCTTCTGNTATTTTTAGTTGTTCAAGAGTTTCAACATATTTCTCCTGTATGAGTTTCCATGTATCAAATCTATTTTGATCATTCCAAATTGCATTAACTCTATTATTTATGTATCTTTCAATCATTTAAATTATTATATTTTCTGTTCTCTCTGGTCCAACAGAGATAAATGTAATGGGTACTTCTATAAAGGTTTCAATTGCTTTTATATAACTTTGAGCATTATCTGGTAAATCTTCAAAAGACTTAACTGTTGAAATATCATCTATCCAACCATCAAATGTTTCATAAACTGGCTCAGCTGAATTTAAGATTTTTTGATCATATGGATAGTCAGTGATAATTTCGCCGTTGTTTTTGTAACCTACACAAAGTTTAATTTCTTCAAGGCCTGAAAGCACATCAAGTTTAGTTATAAAAAGTTCCGTTAAAGAGTTAACTCTTGCTGAGTATTTTAGAGAGATTAAATCAAGCCATCCACATCTTCTCCTCCTACCAGTAACAACTCCAAACTCTGCTCCCTTTTCTATTAAATAGTCGCCAATTTTGTTTTTTTGCTCTGTAATAAAAGGACCACTACCAACACGAGAAATATATGCTTTTGTTACACCAACAATTTTATCTAGATTTTTAGGACCTATGCCCGAGCCAATAGCTGCATTGCCAGAAGAAGTATTTGAGCTTGTTACAAAAGGATACGTTCCATGATCAATGTCTAATAAAGTTCCTTGCGCTCCCTCAAATAAAATTGTTTTTTTATTTTTTATTGCATTTGCGATCAATAAAGATGTATCTGCTACGTGACTAGTTACAATATCTTTATAGGTACTGAACTCGTCAATAATCTCATCAGCTATTATTGGAGGCCGGTTATAAATTTTTGTAAGAGTTAGGTTTACATCCTCTACATTATTTCTAACTTTTATTTCTAAATTCGTTTTATCTAATAGATCTTGAATTCTTATTCCTTTTCTTTGAATTTTATCGGCATAACACGGTCCAATCCCTTTTTTTGTTGTTCCGATTTTGTTTTCTCCTAAACTTTCTTCTATTAACTCATCAAGTAGTTTATGGTAGGGCATTATTACATGTGCATTTGGAGAAATCACTAATTTATCCGTATTAATATTTTTTTTGTTTAGCATTTCAAGTTCTTCTTTTAAGAACCCAAGATCGACAACACAACCCGAGCCGATAACCGGGGTGCACTCAGGATAAAGAACTCCTGATGGTGTAAGTGATAATGCAATTTTGTCATCCCCAACCACAATTGTATGACCAGCATTGTTTCCACCTTGAAATCTAACGACATAATCGGCTGTTGAAGCAAAAAAATCTGTGACTTTACCCTTACCTTCATCTCCCCACTGGGCTCCGAGAACTACGGTAGTGGACAATTTTTCTCCTTAGATACAACATAAAATGATAACCTAAGTTTTTATTAATAAGAACAAGTTTCTTAGCGAATTCCACTTAAATTGCAAATTTTTTGTATTTTTAAGGTATTTTTCATTGATACAAAATCCTAACTATATTAGATTTATATACATACGGCCTCTAAAGAGGCTGTCTACTTTTAATTAAAAGGAGATAAACATTGAATAAAAAAGCAATTGTTTTTCTTTTAGTATTCGCAATGGTTATCGTTGCTTGTGGAGACACAACCGACGAAGCAGCTGTTGAGGTTACTGAAGAAGAACATGACCACGAAGGCGAGTCAACGCTTGAACAAGTTCAAGAAAGAGGCTTCCTTAAGTGCGGTGTTAGCACAGGTGCAACTGGATTTACTGAAGTAGGGGACGACGGTTCTTATTCAGGATTCGACGTTGACTACTGTTATGCAGTTGCTGCTGCTATTTTCGGTGATTACAGTAAAGTTGAATTTAAACAACTTACTGCAGCTGAAAGATTTACAGCACTTAGCGCTGGAGAAGTTGATGTGTTGATAAGAAACACAACTTGGACTCAAAGCCGAGACACAGAGCTTGGTAACGATTTTGGACCAACAACTTACTTTGACGGTCAGCAATTAATGGGAAGAGTTTCTGATGGACTTTCATCATCTTCAACTCTTGCTGATATTGACGGACTAAGAGTATGTACAAATGCTGGTACAACCACAGAAAAGAATATTACAGAAGGTGCTGGACTTGTAGGAGCTACAATTGAGCTCGTTACAGTTGAAGCATTCTCAGAGGCAATTGACAAGTTCATTGCTGGTGAGTGTGATATTGTTACAACTGACGGTTCAGGATTAGTTGGTAGAAGAGCAGTCAACGACGCTCTTAATGACTGGGCAATTTTCCCACAATCACCAATTTCAAAAGAACCATTAGGTCCAACATACAGATCAAATGATAGCCAATGGGCTGACATCATTAACTGGACTGTTTATGCAACAATCATTGCAGATGAGTACGGAGTTACAAGAGCTAACATCGATTCATTTGACTATGATGCTGCACCAGAAATGGGTAGATTATTTGGTAAGAATGACGGAGAGCTTCAAACAAAGATGGGTCTTAGTGCCGATGCGTATTACAACGTCATAAAACAAATTGGTAACTACGATGAAATCTTCTCACGAAACCTAAATCCATTAGGTCTCTACAGAGAAGGTGGAGCTAACGCTCGCTGGACAGAAGGCGGATTAGTTTACGCACCACCAGCAAGGTAATTTTTACCTATTTATAATTAGTAAAAGGGGCTTTTAGCCCCTTTTACTTTGAATAAGAAAAATATTTCTGATAGGATTTATTTATGAAAAATGCACTTAAGTCACTCTCGTTTTTTAGGAACGTAGTATTTCTTAAGTGGGCGTCACAAATAGTATTTTTAGTAGGACTTCTATATATTATCTGGAGCTATATCCAAAATGCAGTCGTTAATCTTGAACAAACTAATATTGCTTTTTCATGGGGATGGCTAGGAGAAACGCCAGGAGTTTCGATCGCAGAAGGAATGTATACTCTCCCTAATTCAGGTCGACAGATGATCCAAGTGGGGATGCTAAATATGCTAAGGGTCACAGTAACGGGTATATTTGCAGCAACATTTTTGGGTACATTTCTTGGTATTGCTCGTTTATCAAAAAACTACATAGTAGAAAAAACTTCAACAGGTTTGCTAGAAGTTGTTCGTAATGTTCCTCTGTTAGTACAAATTTTCTTTTTCCAAGCTTTTGTATTAACTTTTCCTAGATTAGAAGTCTTTGATGTAGGAACTTACAATTTTCATGTAAGTGCAAAAGGTATTGCCTTTCCTTGGTTAAACAGACAACCTACTGCATATTTATTCTGGGTTTATTTGTTAGCCATTTTAATTTTGGCTAACAAAATTTATAAGTGGAGAGTACAAATTCTTGAAAGAGAGGGTAGAGAAACAAGGCCTTTTCTTTGGTCAGTTGGTATCTTTTTTGGATTATTAGTCGCTGGCTGGTACGGAGGATATCGAGTCATGGGCGTTATAGGATTCTTAGCCGGATATATTTCAACAGGAGTGGATCTTTTGCCTGCAATTTTTTATCAAATACTCTTCTCTTCAATTGCAGTATTTATTGGTTATAGATCTACAAAGAAGTTTATAGATAGCAAAAAATCAGAAGAGGCCCAGGGAATTTACAATGATGATGATTACTTTAAAATAATATTAAATGTAGTAGTTGTATTGTTAGTCGTTGTCTTAATGTTTTCCTCTGTAGGGTTGGGACTTTCTAACTTTCTAGTTGGTGATGAAATTGTTTTTAAAGCAGACTGGGGGGTTCCTCAATTTTTTGACGGTGTTAATAATAAACTATATTGGAACCCAGAGGCAAAAATTGTATTAGATGCACAGCTGGATGGTATGAAGAGAGCAGATATTATAGATTGGATTGCTGTACCCGGCACAGAAGTAACAAAAGGTGATGTTGTTGCAAGAGCTACAGCAAAAGACTTAAAGGGTGATTTGAATCAAGAGATATCCATTTATGCAAAATATACAGGTGTAATCGAAGAGGTTTTTGTATCTCAGGGAGATACTGTAAAAATAAACGAAAAAACATACGATATTCGAGTAACAGACAGTAAACCACTAGAACTATCAAGACCAAAAATAGAACAAATTGGAACTACTAAGTTTAAAAGATATGCTGATGGGTTTGGTAAGAGTCTCTCAGTAGGCTATTTCGCTATTTGGCTAGGGGTTGTTCTATATACAGCAATATTCATTTCTGAAGTTGTTAGAGCTGGAATAATGGCAGTTTCAAAAGGACAGTCTGAAGCAGGTCTTTCTCTTGGGTTAGGCCGAGGCGCACTATTAAGGTTAATAGTCTTACCACAGGCAATCAGGGTAATGCTTCCACCTATGGGTAATCAGTATCTAAACCTTGCAAAGAACACATCTTTAGGTATAGCTGTTGCATATCCAGAAATTGTTGCTGTGGGGCAAACCCTTTATAACCAAGAAGGTCAGACCTTGCCAGTATTTTTAATCTGGATGGCGTTTTACAGTACAGTAAGCTTGACTATTTCAACAATAATTAATTATTACAATAGAAAAATGAAAATAGTGGAGAGGTAATGGTTGATTTAATTAAAAAGAACGCAAAGTCATTACAGGAGAGCTTGTTCTCATCCGTCGGATCTGCAGCTTTAACTATTGCTACATCGTATCTTGTAATTAATTTTTTCAGGGGAATGCTTGGTTTTGCATTAACGTCAGATAAAGATTGGCTGGCTGTATTAAACAATATGCAGTTATACATGGTTCAAGCATATCCAGAAGAAGACTTTATCAGAGTCTGGTTATCAGTTGGACTTACTTTTGTTCTTGCAGGATTATCTATTGGCATTTGGAGAAGTGATGATAGGGTAAAAAGTTCTCAGGTATTTAATTCCTTTTTTAAAGGCGGACTAGGTGTACTTTTCTTTACACTAATTGCTCCAACAAATTCAAGCTTTATGGGAAATGATGGATCGGTTATAACAGAAGAAGTCTTTTCTATGGAAACAAGGTTAGGAATATTAATTCCAGTTGCTATTTTCTGTGTAATATTTTTTAGTATCCGATTTATAAATATTAACTTCACGGTAAATAGCTCTGACATGGTTTTCTTTTATTTATTCATCCCTGTTGCACTTCTTTGGTTTATAAAGCTACCCACTATTCAACTGGATCAAAATAATGAAAGAATTATTCCCGACCCTGTAATGCCAATAGCTGATACCACAAAGATTCCTTGGACAGTCATCTTTGTATCATTCTTGGCTAGTTATTTTATTGGAATGTATCTTAAAAATATAAAAAGTATTAAGTCAATCATGTCTTTATCATGGTTTTTATTACCTCTTTTAATTTTTTCTTGGATTTTCAAAAAACCACAAATTGACATGTCAGTCGTGCTTGGCAGTGACCTTCCTATATTTGGAGCTTTTTTACTTTGGGGTTTTTTAGTAATTACTTTTGTTAACAACTCTATATTTAAAAAATATTACTCAACTTACTTAGGACTTACTTTCCTATTAACACTTGTTGGTGTCTTTTCTGGTTTACCGATGTTGGCTAAAACTTGCTTACTCTTGATAGCATTATTCTCGGTTGTGGTTCCAGCTGTATCAACTTCATCGCAGGGTAAAAGAAGTCTTTTAATCGTGTGGGCAGTTGCATTGGTTACTCTTACCTTTTTACTAAGAGGGGGAGCATCAGATACTGGTATAGTCGTTCCGGGTTCAAGTATTTTTGGAGGTTTTTCTTTAACATGGTTACTGGCCATATTTGGAACATATGTTTCTTTCCCACTCGGAGTCTTATTGGCACTAGGGAGAAACTCAAAACTACCAATAATTAGAATTGTTTGTACTGGAATTATTGAATTAACTAGGTCTGTGCCATATATCACATGGTTATTTTTTGCAAGCGTCACCTTAGCAGTATTTCTACCCGCAGGAGTTGAGTTCAACTTAATAGTTAGAGTATTGATGGTTACAGCTTTTTTTAGTGGTGCTTACTTTGCAGAAAATATTAGAGGTGGTCTCCAATCCATTCCAAAAGGACAATATGAAGCAGCTGATGCAATAGGAATGAGCCCATTTCAAAAAATTTCTTTAATTATTATGCCACAGGCTTTAAGAGCAGTTATACCTACCCTTGTTAGCAGTGCTATTACAGCGTTTAAAGACTCAAGTCTTGTGACAATTATTGGATTATTTGATTTCCTCACTATTGGAAAAACTGTTATAGGAAATCAATCAATACCTGTAAACTTTGTTGGTCATGATAGGGAGAATTTAATTTTTGTAGCAATCGTATATTGGATATTTACATTTACGCTTTCGAGAAGAAGCATGAAAGTTGAAAAGAAGTTAGGATTAGGAGAGAGGTAATAGCGTATGAGCATAATTCAAACAAAAGATGTTAAAAAATGGTTTGGAGATTTTCAAGCATTAAAAGGTATAAGCATGGACGTTGCAGAAGGAGAGGTTCTTGTAATCTGTGGTCCATCAGGTTCAGGTAAATCTACATTTATAAGATGCATTAACAGGCTTGAACAACATCAAGAAGGTCAAATAATTGTTGATGGTATAGAGCTTACAAATGATTTGAAGAACATAGAAGCTATTAGATCTGAAGTTGGAATGGTTTTTCAGAGCTTTAATCTTTTCCCACATTTAACAGTTATGCAGAATATTACCCTTGCCCAGATATGGGTTAGAAAAAAGAATAGGGCAGAAGCTGAAGAAAAAGCAATGGAGCTTCTCGAAAGAGTTGGTATTCCAGAACAGGCTCAAAAGTTTCCGGGACAGCTCTCTGGCGGTCAGCAACAAAGAGTAGCAATTGCAAGAGCACTAGCTATGGAACCAAAGATTATGCTTTTTGACGAACCTACTTCTGCATTAGATCCTGAAATGATTAAAGAAGTATTAGATGTTATGAAAGAACTAGCACAATCTGGTATGACAATGATTGTGGTTACTCATGAAATGGGTTTTGCAAAAGAAGTCGCAGATAGAGTCATGTTATTTGACGAAGGTCAACTTGTAGAGGAAAATACTCCTGAAGAATTCTTTAATAATCCTGAGAGTGACAGAACTAAGCTATTTTTGAGTCAAATTCTCTAGAGATTATCCCATAGATTTTTTTCAGCTAAATCAATAATTGTTGTGCCCATAGCATAAGCACCATCATATATAGCTTTGTGGCCACCTGGAGTTATAGTTGCAGCGGCATATTCTGGTTGATGGTTTACGGCGTTTTTAGCATCTATAGACAACATAGGGTGAATTGATGGGAATACTTGAGAAATATTTCCCATATCTGTTGATCCTAAACCAGGGCTTGTAGCGTCTTTTTGTAAAATCATTTTTCGATCTATATCAGCAGAATTAGCAACGTATAGTTCATACATTGTTTTATTATTATCAATTTCTTCATAGCGNTAATCAGGAAAAGTTATTTTTACTTCACACTTTGTAGACATAGCTGCCGCATTAGCAAAATTGTAAAAATCACTTTCAAGTTTGTCTAGCCCCTCTTTATTTAAGGATCTCAAATACCATTCAGACTTTGTGTATGAAGGGATTATATTTGGCTTAAATCCCCCTTCTTTGATAACACCGTGCATTCTGTTGCTCTGTACCATTTGCTGTCTATACGTTGAAGCATTTACAAAAAGTTGGATTTGTGCATCTAAAGCATTGATTCCTTCTTGGGGTGCTCCAGCAGCATGAGCATCTTTACCAAAAAACTCAACAGTGTACTGTTGTATGGTTGTAAAGGTAGGATTAACTACATTTTCGTATCCTGGATGAATCATCATTGAACATTTAGCATCCTCAAAAGCTCCATTATCAAGTAAAATAATTTTTCCCCCACCACCTTCTTCAGCCGGAGTTCCNAGAAGTTTNACTCTAATACCTAANTCATNNGCTAAATCTTGNAGNCCTAAACCAGCACCAATNGANGCAGTTGCAATNATATTNTGTCCACATGCATGTCCAATTTCTGGTAGAGCATCATATTCAACACACAACACAACAAGTGGTCCAGAATCTCCAAAAGTTACATCGAAAGCTGTATCAAGACTATGTGAAGGATAATTAACTTTTGCATTCTTGCTCTCAATAAAATTTACTAAATATTTTGAAGTTTCATATTCCTCAAACCCTAGCTCTGGGTTGTTGTACATCCAATCACTAACATCACAAAGCTCTTTGTGTAGTCTGTCTAGCGTATCTTTAAACTTTTCTTTATTGNTCATGATTCGATTTTAGTAAAATAATTTGCATCATACGTACTCGAATTGTTCCAAATTATCCAATCAAGACCCATGTCCTCTGCAGCTTTTATATTTAATTTCACATCTTCTGTGGTATGCCAAAATCCTTGTAAATAAGGTCGCAACTGTTTAATTTCTATCCCTCTGCTTAAACCATCGTTAAGTGCTGCAGAAATAACTTCATAAGGATATTCGTTAGGATATTGATAACCAAAGGATCCATTTGAATAATGAGATGGATAAACCATTGGTGATATAAAATCTACTGATTGAACAATGCTCTCTAAATGTTGGCCAATTCCATTATCAGACTTAGTTTGCAATACATATCCAAATATATCTGCAGACACCAGACAGCCTTCTCCATGTAATACTTCTGTTGCTTCATCTAGGAATGAATTAATATTACGAGTCCTGTTATTAAAAGTACTTTCTTCTTTATAAGCTAGATTGCTATGGGAAGTATCTGGATATCTAATATAATCAAATTGAATTTCGTCAAAACCTAATCCGCATGCTTCTATTGCAACATTTAATACATAATTTCTGCTTTTTTGATCACTTGGATCAAGAAAATATTGTCCGTTTTTCGAAAAAATAGAATTAGTTTTTGAGTCAAACACAGCTGATTCTTCATATGTTTTTGCAAACAAAGGATCCTGAAAAGCCACAACTCTTCCAATTAAATATATATTGTGATTATTTTTAAGGTCTCTTAAGGATTCTTTGTTAAATTTTACTCTTTCGCTATTGATTTCATAGCTTTCTTGTACATTACTGTCATACATTAAATGACCATTGTCTGTTTTAACATCAATGACTAGCGTATTTACAACTGTTTCGTCAATAATTGCTTTGATAGATGACATTTTCCCTGAATTTAAAAAATCGTAGCCATTTAAATATATCCCTTTGACTCCATCAAATTTATTTACAAATTCTCCGTATTTATAAATTGCCAAATTTTTATTGATTTCTTTATTAACTTGAATAATTGAGCTTGTATAATTTTCAATTAAATTATTTTCATCCTTTGTACCTATTGCTTCTAGTTCATCTAGTTTGATTTTAAGAAGAGCTACTTGGTCATTAGTAAAGTTTATTTCTGAAGGATTTTTTACTTGAGCATTAACTACATTATGAATTAACTCACTTGTTATATTTTTTGCAAGTTCCAGATAGTTAACATGTTCATTATCAAAATTATCGACATTAAGTGGAAAACCAATTAATAAAATAGATAAAAATAAAAAAACTACCCTGTTCATATTTTTATTATACCNAGNNCAGANTAAAAAAAAATATTATGAAGATTTATAATAAGTTTATGAACAATGCAAAATATCTAAAAGTTCAAAAATTTTTCGAGGTTCCGGTAATGATTTCTGTTCTATTACTAATACCTGTATTAATTATTGAATATTCTCAACAAAGTTTAGATTCAGTTGCTTTAAGTCTTAATTGGGGGATTTGGATAGTTTTTTTACTTGAGTATTTTATTTTATTTTATTTTGCTGATGATAAATATGAATTTATAAAATCCCATAAGATAGAACTTATAATTGTTATATTTTCTTTTCCAATTGTTCCAGAGGGCCTTCAGTCATCTGGCTTCTTAAGGTTCATTAGGCTTCCAAGATTATTAAATGGACTTAGATTCTTTAGACTTGCTGCTTTATTAGGAAAATTTGGTTCTACTGTTAAATCCATCTTCAACTCAAAAGGATTAAGATTTATAGTTTATGCAACTATTGGAATAGTACTTTTTTTTGGCTTTTTATTTTATGTTTCTGAGCCAGAAGTAAATTCTTATTCCGATGGGCTTTGGTGGGCTCTTGTAACAATTACTACCGTAGGTTATGGAGACATCACTCCTCTTACAAACTTAGGCAGAATAATTGCAAGCTCCTTAATGATTATGGGAATAGGATTTATCGCAACAATTACTGCTGCAATTTCCTCATATTTTATTTCAAGTTTCAGTGATAAAGAAATGACAATTAATGAGTTAGGTGAGAAGCTAGATAAACTAGAATTAGAAATAC
>FUFK010039065.1_pt1 | contig 11846 bp, 11 predicted proteins | sample 1021851 | NCBI WGS metagenome assembly FUFK01 (sample SAMEA51879418, study PRJEB19060) | metagenome
CTCTTTAGCTTTCTTAAAAGATTTATATGCAAATAATGCTATGGGAAGTTCTGTGCAACCCAAAATAATTTTTTTACACTTTTTTTTTATTAATTGATTAACGGCTGGTCTTAAAACTTTCTCTGCCTCTTTTACTTTACCCATTTTTACGTATTTAATTGATTTATTTACAGAACTCTTTTGTAAATTTTTTGTAGGACTTATAAATTCATATTTTTTATCAAAATATTGATGATAAACTTTTGTTTTCAATGTTGCTTCAGTACAAAGAATTCCAATTTTCGTATTTTTTTTACAATTTTGTTTTGTATAATTAAATACTTCCTTTGGCATACTTAATAAGGGTATCTTAATTTTTTTTTGAATATCTTGATGCCAATAATGAGCGGTATTGCATGGCATAACAATAAATTTACATTTATTTTTGGATAACATTTTACAACCTTTGACTAACTCATCGAGAACATTGTAATATTTTTTTAAGTTNTCAGGTCTTTTTGGTGTATTGGACTTATTATAGAGTATAAACATAGGGTACTGTTGATCCAGTTTTCCTCTATATAATTTTGCAAGCTTNCTACAAAAATCTAATCCTGCTTGAGTTCCCATCCCTCCAAGTATTCCGATCATAAATGATAATTTCCCTATTTGTATATTAATAAGTAGAACTATATTTTAATTTAATTTATGCAAGAAATATACATTAGAAATGAATAGAAACCTTTCCCTGCTCGTTTTAAGCCAAGTATTTAGTTTTACAGCAGCTACTGTTACAGTTTTTATAAGTGGTATTATTGGATCACAACTAAGCCCTATAAAGACTTTGTCTACGCTTCCACCGTCAATTTATGTTGTTGGAACTGCTGCAGCTACAATTATTGCTGCAAAANTAATGAGCATNATTGGAAGAAGACTTGGATTTGTACTCGCTTCTGTTGTTGGTTCAATTTCTTGTTTGATTGGAGCTTACGCAATAATGGTAGAAAATTTTTATATATTTTGTTTCGCTAAATTTATTTTAGGAGCCACAATGGCCTTTACTCATCAATATCGTTTTGCTGCAGCAGAAAGTGTTGAAAAAGAAAAAGCTCCTAAAGCAATTTCTTCATTATTATTAGCAGGTATTGTTGCAGCTTTTCTTGGTATAAGTTTATCCAATTATACAAAAGGTTTTGTAAGTGATTATTTATATGTTGGATCTTATTTAACTTTAGCAATTTTAACAATAATACCGTCATTTTTATTATTTTTTTTCAAAGATATAAGAGAAGTTTCTTTAGCTTTTAATGAAAATATTAAATCAAGAAATTATTTAGAATTTCTCTCTGATCCAAAGTTTTTACAAGCAATTACTTCAGCTGCATTTGCATATGCAGTAATGTCTTTTTTAATGACAGCTACCCCAATAAGTATGCACATTGTTCATCAATTAAGTTTAGAAAAAACAGGAATAGTTCTTCAATTTCATGTTTTGGCGATGTTTTTACCTTCACTAGTTACTGGAAATTTAATCAAGAAGTTTGGTTATAGTAATATGATGTACTTAGGTGTTGTTTTTTATATTTTAACAATTTTATTAAGTTTTTTTGAACCCTCCTTTTTAAATTATTTTATAAGTTTAATTTTTTTAGGAATAGGTTGGAATTTTTTATTTATATCAGGCACTAGCTTATTAGTTACAACTTATAAACCAGATGAGAAATTTAAAGCTCAAGGATTTAATGATTTATTAGTTTTCTCNTCTATGGCTTTAGCCAGTTTATTGGCAGGTATACTAATTTCCATTGTCAGCTGGAAAACAGTCAATTTATTTTGTATTCCTTTTTTAATTCTTATTATTTTATCGATAGTAAATGCAGATAAAAAAAGATGAGTTTTTTAATTTTAGGTTTTTTAACTAGTTTAAGTTTAATATTAGCCATAGGACCACAAAATATCTTTGTAATAGAGCAGGGCATTAAGAAACAACATATTTTTTTAATATGTTTTATTTGTTCAGTATCAGATACAATTTTGATTTTTTTAGGAATTTTTCTTTTTCAGTATCTTGGAANATATTTTAATGAAATAANTGAANTANTTTTCAATATTTTATTATTAATATTTTTAATTTATTTNATTTANACAAAAATTTCTGAAAAATTTAAAAACATAGAAATAGANAAAGNTNAGAAACATGATGAGAGAAAAAAAATTATATTAAAAACACTCGCTTTTACTTATTTAAATCCGCATGTTTATTCTGATACAGTTTTTTTTCTTGGTAATTTTTCAAAAAATTTCCCAATTAATTATAAAATTTATTTTGGTATTGGAGGTTCTATTGCTTCTTTTTTATTTTTCTACTTATTGGGATATTTAGCAAACTATTTTTCAAAATATCTTAATAATGTAAGGGCTTGGGTTGTAATAAAATGGATTATTTCTTTAATAATGAGCTTAATTTCAATTTATGTGATTTTTGAAATTTTAAAATTTTTTAATTAGAAAATCCGTATTTTCTTAATCTTACATCGCCGGTTCGTGCATGAGCTTCCATACCTTCATATCTAGAAATTCTTGCTGCAGCAGCACCCACAAGTTTTGTTGAGTCTTTTGTCATTCTTTGGAAGCTTAATGTTTTTATAAATTTTCCAACGAATAATCCCCCTGTATATTTACCCGCTCCTTTAGTTGGTAAAATATGATTTGTTCCAGAACATTTGTCTCCATAAGCTACCGTTGTTTCTTCACCAACAAATAGAGATCCATAATTCGTTAGTCTGTCATGGAACCATTTTAAATTTTTTGTTTGAACCTCAAGATGCTCTGGAGCATATTCATCACTTATCTTAACCATTTCATCGTCAGTATCGCAAAGAATTACCTCACCATAATCTTTCCATGCAGCCTCCGCACTAGTTCTTGGTAATTCAGGTAATTCTGAAATTAATTCAGGAACTCTTTTCATCACTTTTTCAGCAAGCTCTTTACTTGTTGTGTATAACCAACAAGGAGAGTTATAACCATGTTCAGCTTGCCCAACTAAATCTACTGCAACTATCTCAGGATCAGCAGATTCATCTGCAATAATTCCAATTTCTGTGGGACCAGCAAATAAATCTATTCCAACCCTTCCAAATAAAATTCTTTTTGCTTCAGCTACAAACTGATTACCTGGACCAACTAAAATATCTGCTGGAGCATTACCAAATAAACCATATGTCATTGCAGCGATTGCAGGAACTCCACCTAAATTTAAAATAACATCTGCACCACACAAATCAGCAGTATATATAATAGTGGGGTGGGCGCCCACNTCAGCTTTTGGTGGACTGCAAGCAATTACGTTTTTTACTCCAGCAACTTTTGCAGTCGTCACACTCATAACTGCCGAAGCTATATGAGCATATCTTCCACCTGGAATATAACAACCCGCAGTATTAACAGGAACTAATTTTTGACCAGCATACAAACCATCAGATAATTCAACTTCGAAATCGTTTCCATAGTTTTTAAGTTGAGCCTCAGCAAATTTTCTCACTCTTTCATAAGAAAATTGAATATCATCCTTTGTTTTTTGATCTAAATTTTTTTTTATTTCCTCAATTTTATCTTTGGATACAATTATTTCACCCTCATACTTGTCAAATTTTTTTGTTAATTCTTTACAACCTTCCTCTTTAGATTTCTCCAGGTCATTAAGTAAATTTTGAACTATATCCCTTGTTTTATTATCGTCAGTTGAGGATGTTTTAGGAGATTTTTTAAGGTATGTAATTGTCATTGATGAGTATTTTGATCAAGTTATTTAATGTATTAAAATACTCATTTCAACAAAGATATTTTTTATTAATTCTCTTGATAATTTAATCTAACGCAACTACAGCAGCAGCTATTGAGGCTAATCTAGCTGTTGCATCGTCTGATCTACTTGTAATTACAACTGGAACTTTACCTCCAACTACGACACCTGCTGCACAGGCTCCCATAAAATAAATCATCATTTTTACAAGCGCATTTCCAGTCTCAACATTTGGAACTAGCAAAACATCTGCATCTCCAGCAACAATATTTTTTATACCTTTAATACCAGCTGACTTTTTAGATATACTATTATCAAAAGCCAAAGGACCAAAAATGTCAGCATTAAAACCCTCTTTTTCTGCTAAATTTGTAATCTCTTTTGCATCAAGAGAACTTTGCATACTATCCAATACTTCTTCAGTTGCTGATAAAATTGATATCTTTGGTTTTGGAATATTTATACGATGACAAAAATCTATTACATTTCTTAAAATGTGCATTTTAGTTTTAACATTTGGATTAACATTTAATGCTCCATCTGTAATTATAAGTGGCTTATCATCTTTTTCTAATGTCATGTGCCATATATGACTAAGCCTTTTTTTGCCTAACAAACCATGTTCTCGTTTTAAAACTTCTTTCATCAAAACATCTGTATGAATATGTCCTTTAACAATTATTTTAATTTTATCTTCTGAGGCAAGTTTCGCTGCAATCTTTGCAGTATTATTTTCTACTGGCTCGTCTATTATTTCGTATTCAGATATATCAAACTTTATCTCATCTGCAGTTTTTTTAATTTCAGATTCGTTACCAATTAAAACTGGTACAATCAGTTTTTCTCTTACCGCATCCATTACTGAAATCATCGGCAGTGTCTTTCCAGCATTTGCTATTGCAACTTTAATACCCTTTTTTTGATGAGCAAGGTCTAATAGATTATTTGGACATACTGTTGATTTATCTGAAAGCATCTAAAATCTTATATCAAAATTAAAAAAAACTAACATATCATTTATTTTTTGATAATGTCAGAAATATGGAAGTTGTAACAAAAATTGCTCCAATTGCTNTGGCATTAATTATGTTAACGTTGGGCTTAGGTCTTACAACGAGTGATTTTACAAGAGTAATTAAACGACCAAAAGATTTTTTAGTTGGATTGATCTGCCAAGTAATATTACTTCCTATAATTGCTTTTGTTTTAATAAAAATTTTAAATGTTCAACCAGCATTAGCTCTAGGAGTAATGATAATCGCTGCTGCACCAGGAGGTGTTACATCTAATATTCTTACAAAATTTGCAAATGGTGATGTCGCTCTTTCTGTTTCATTGACAGCAATAATAAGTTTACTAAGTATTTTAACTGTTCCATTCATTGTCATTAAATCTGCTGACCTACTTGATATAAATTACCTATCTAAGGAAATTTCAATGAGCGGGATATCAATCAAAATGTTTTTGGTAGTAACATTACCTGTAGTAATTGGCATGTTAATTAGGAAGTTTGCACAAAATTTTATACTTAATAGGACAGCTTTAATTGAAAAAATTTCATTAACTCTTTTTATGATAGTTTTTATATCAATTTGGTTAGAGGAATGGGACAATATAATTATGTATATATCAAGAGCTGGTGTAATAACTCTAATATTAAATGTAACAATGATGGTTTTAGGATTTTATGTTGCTAAAATTTTTGCAAGTGGCATTGAACAAAGAAAATGTATTTCACTAGAATGTGGACTTCAAAATGGAACCTTAGCAGTATTTGTATCTACTCAAATATTCGATGACATAATTTATTTGATACCAACTGCTTCATATGCTTTGATCATGTTTGTCACATCTATAATATTTGTGCTTCTCTTAAAAAAGATAAATTAGGATCAAAATAATAGATTACGACCCAAAATGAACATAGGGATTTAAAAAAAACCTAATTTGGTGACGTCATAGATTGAGTACTTTTAAACTTTAAGACTATAATCGGTTTATATAAAATAAGATGAGTACTGAGACTTTAACAAAATTAAATCCGAAAATTTTAATTAATTCAAAATTTGACCCCAATGGATCAGATGCAAACGTATCTGATCCAAAAACATTAAATGCTGTACTAAATAAAGTTGAGTTAAGTAATAATAAAAAAAGAAAACATAAGACTTGTATAAATAAACTGAATAACAGACTTAAAATTCAAGAAAAAAATAAAAAAATTGAAAATAGGGTTTTAACTGGTTTATTTATAAGCGCTGTTGCAGTTTTGTTTTTTGTAGCGACTTAATTCAAAAGTTTCTCAATATCTCTTTTAATATCATCTGTAATTTTAATCTCTTTATTAAAATTTTTTTTATGTCTGTTAAACTTGTTTTGTCCTGGATACATAATTTCTTTTATATTTTTTAGTTTCGGGAGTTTTTTAACTCTTCTTATATTTTCTTTAATTCTTGAGTTAAAATTTTTAACAAATAAATTTGACTTCATGACAATAAATAAATGACCAATGTTTTGAGGACCTGAAAAATCATCAAATGGATCTTTGACTTTTCCTCCATGATTTCCGCCAGTGAAAACACCACTTAAAATATCAACCATCCATGCTAAACCCGATCCTCTAAATCCAGCAATAGGCAACTGCACACCTTTTAGAGCTTTAGCTGCATCTGTGGTTGGTCTTCCATATTTATCTAATGCAACTCCTTCTGGTATNTTAGATCCTGTNCTTGCAGCAACTCTTATTTTACCTCTATTTATCATTGATACAGATGTATCTANAATAAAAGGANCTTTTGAAGAAGTAGGTGTTCCAAAACAAATTGGATTTGTTCCAAACAAAGTTTTTAATGCACCATGAGGAGCTATAGCGGGAGGAGCATTNGTAAAAATTAATGTTAATAAATTTTTTTTAACTGCTTGTTCTGCGTAGTATCCTGATAAACCATAATGACCACTTCTTTTTATACCAACCAAACCTAATCCTGTTTTTTTGGCGCTCTCAATTGCTTTTTTAATTCCAATATCAGCAGCTACAAAACCAATACTGTCATCAGCATCGATTTGCATTATTGATTGAGATATTTTTTTAAATTTAAACTTTGGCTTTGGATTAATTAATTTTTTACTTATTCTATCACAATACATTTTTAACCTAGATACACCATGACCAGTGGCGCCAACTAACTCTGCATTAACTAGTGCATCAGAACAAATCTTTGCATGTGCTTTGCTTAATTTATATTTTAGAAATACTTTAGTCAGTAATTTTTTTAACTTTTCTTTTTTCATTAAAACCATCTAAACATTCCAATGATACCAGCTGTGGCATAAAAAATTTGAAGTAGTAAAATCCCTCTATGATTTCCTAAATACGCCCACAAACCAATTAAAATTGCAGAAATTAATAATAATGCAAAACCTAAAAATTCAGCACCAATGTTTAAGGCAACTAGTAGTGAATAAACAATAGCAGTTATAACACCTGTCCACTCTAATATTTTATTTTTATTCATTAAGTCTATGATTTGAAATTACCCTTTACCTCTCCAAGGTATAGTTTTATCGATAATTTTTCTNAGAGTAATATCAAACAAAAGACCTAACATTCCCATTATAAATATTGTNATCCAAATTACCTCATACTGAAAGTACTTTTTAGCAACGTTTTCAACAAAACCAATACCTGTTGTACCAGCTAAAAACTCTGCAGCTACTAAAGTACCCCAACACATACCAACAGCAACTCTTATACCGGTTAATATTTCAGGAAGAGAATTAGGGAAAATAACATGTCTTAAAATTTGTTTTTTAGAAGCACCCAAAGAGTGTGCTGCATGAATTTTTGATAACTGGGTACCTGATGCTCCAGCTCTAGCTGATATTATCATTATCGATAATGAAACCATAAATAATAGAAAAACTTTACCAGTATTATCAATTCCCAAAACTGAAATTATCAAAGGTGCCCAGGCTAAAGGAGGTACAGGTCTATATAATTCAATTAAGGGATCAAAAAATCCTTTAGCAAATCTGTTTAGCCCCATAAACAAACCTAAAGGCACTCCTATTATAATTCCAAAAACTAATCCTAAAAATACTCTTAAAAAAGAGTCCCAAATATGTCCATACGGAACAGGAACTTTAAATAATTTAAAATCACCTGTTACTAGTTTTAATACTTTACTTTTAAAATTTTCTTTTACAATTCCATCTTTAGTATGAACTGGATACTCTCCAGGTAAAACATCTGCAATCCAATCCGGTAAGATAAAACCAACCATAGAACTGACATCAACCATTTCAATCCATAGCAATGGAATATTTTTATATCCAACACTTGGTTTAGACATAAGAATAAATTTATTAAAGGTATCAGATGGCTTAGGTAGCCATCTACCTGAACCTTGTTCAGAGCAACTTGGACCACTCGCAACTATTGTTCCTGCAGGAAATAAAAGTATATCAATTAATCTTAATCCACCTTGTTCAGATTTTTGAAGATTATCAAATTCAATTATTGCATCTTTCATCTCATTAAGAGCTGTTGGAGGATAGATGCTAGCAAATTCTATTCTTCTTGCTATTTTTACAATATTTTTTGCATATGTTGATGCTATTTCGTCACTATCATCTAAACTTTTCCTGTATGCTTTGATTTCATTTTTTAATTCTTTAATTGAAGTTTTAAAATATGAGTTATGATTTCTTAACTTAAAAAATTTGTCACTTATCACTTTAAGTTCTGCTGCCGCAGCATGAAATTTTAAACCTCTATTTGTTCCTGGAACTAATGGAACTTCNAGTGTATTTTCTATAGAGCCAGTTCCAGTTCTAACAGTAGTAATACCCCATCCACCTTGTTCCGAGACAGCTTTGAGTCTCTCATTTTTTTCTTCNTCAGTTTCAAATGGATAATCTTTTTTTTTAAAATTTGAGCTCAAAATTTTAATTTCCTCAGTCATTTCTTTAATCTTAATTTTTGTATCCATTTCCATTAAATTATTATTTGTAAGCAAAGGAATGAGCTGGGTTGTTTTATCAATAAANCCAATCAATATCTTTTTTTGCTGATTATTTAGATCATTTGAATTTTGAATTTCATTGGCTGTATTTTTTAGATTTTTATTTTCGATTTTAATAATTGAAGTACTTTTGAACTCNCTTTCCTCAATNGGAAATTGATATTTTAAACCCATCAATGACTCGTTTATTTTTGCCACTTGGCATAACTCATTTGCAGATTTTGGATAAAACCCTTTTGCTATATCCCAGGAATAATACAACCAGACTAATAAGATTGCGCTACTGCCTACAACAATCCAATGTGTGCCACCTTTTGCTCTTTCTGGGTTTCCAAAAACTGCATCAACTTTTTCAGTTTTTATTAATCTTCTTCCGTAAAGAATACATCCAATTATCGCTACAAATATTAGTATTGTTGCAAATTGGGTTAACATTTAATTATCTTTCCCCATAATTTCTTCTTCCATATCCCAAATCATAGATAGGATTTCTTCTCTTTTAGATGAAAAATCTTTATTTTTTTTAATTTCCCTTAAGTCCTCTTTTAAGCCCATCTCTGCAAAAGGAAGATTGTACTCTTTGTGTATTCTTCCTGGTCTTGGTGCCATTACATAAAGTCTTTCTCCAAGTAACAAGGCCTCTTCAACTGAGTGAGTAATTAATATAATTGTTTTTCCCGTTTCTTTCCAAATCTTTAAAACTAAAGACTGCATCTTTTCTCGAGTTAATGCATCTAAAGCGCCTAAAGGCTCGTCCATTAAAATTAAATCAGGATCATTTATTAAACATCTTGCTAAAGCAACTCTTTGCTGCATTCCACCTGATAGCTGGTAGGTAGGAGTATTTCCAAATCCTTTTAGACCAACTATATCAAGCCATTCGTCAACTTTTTCTGCAGTAATTTTTGGGTCTTCTTTTTTCATTCTTAACCCAAAGTTCACATTCTCTGCAACTGTTAACCATTCAAACAATGCACCTTGTTGAAAAACCATACCTCTTTCAACACCAGGTCCATCTATTTCGTTATTATTTAAAGTTATTTTTCCTGAGGTTGGTCTTAAAAATCCAGCAGTAATATTTAATAAAGTTGTTTTTCCACAACCAGATGGGCCTAAAACAGTAAGAAGCTCTCCTTTTTTGAGAGTAAAACTTACATCNTTTAATGCATGAACAGTTTCTCCTTTTGGAGTTTTAAAAATCATATTGAGATTTTCAGAAACTAAATCACTCATTAAATGGCTTTATATTAGAATTTTTATCAAAAAAATAGGCACCAATTAAAAAATTGGCGCCTATTAAATTTTTTACCCTACAAAATTATAGAGGTAAGAAACTTGTATCTACCGCTCCGTCTGGTGTTCCCATACCTTTTAAGAAGGCATCAAGATTACCACTTTCCATAGATTGTTTAGTTTCTTCTGGAGTTAAAAATTTGAAACCATCTAAAGTTTCTTTCATNTCTGCAACTTTCATCTCAGATGCTTTTGACATAGAATTCATATCGCTTTTACCAGCTCTATATCTATCATTAGCTTCATGAGTTACTTCGATGAATGTTCTTAACATTCCAGGGTTCTCTTTCATAAACTTATCTGTGACTGATGTGATATCTATTCCTAAAATACCAGCATCTCTTGCTTCTTGAACAGTTAAAAGTCTTGATCCAACTGCAGTTGCAGCCTTAATTGAGTTACCACCAAATAAACATGCCATTACAACATCACCACTTACTAAAGCAGCAGCACCTTCTTCTGGGTCCATTTGAATGATATCCATTTTACCTCTGTCAGCTCCAACAACTTTCATACTTTCATCAAAAACATACTCAGCCATTGTTCCAAGTGGAACAGCAACTTTTTTGCCCTCTAGTTCTGTTGCATTTGCTTTTGTAATACCTGAAGCGTTCGATGTTACACATGTAGTTCCACCCATTCCATACTCCATTGCAATATCAACAAGCTTAATTGGAGCTTTTGATTTTACAGCATTGATGAAAGGGACTAGTCCTTGTGAATAAGAAATATCAATATCTCCAGCTAACATTGCATCAGTCATTGCACCACCGTTAGTGAAGTTTGTCCATTTAACTGGCACTCCAAGAGCTTTTGCAAAATTCTTTTTNTGCATGTCTTCTAAATTAGGACTTGGCCATTCTAAAAAGTATGCAACTCTAACNACNTTNGCTGCTGAATTAGCGGCAGTAATTGTAAGGTTTAGAGCAAAAATACTTCCTAAAATAAAACTAATTATTTTTTTCATTATTTCTCCTGTAATTAAATTTAATTTACGCGGCATATTTAAGTTCATTATAAGATTGATGTAAATGATGAATTATGCGTAAGGGGTGACATTAAAAACTTAGACAACTTTGAGTTGTATGGTATATTTATTTTCTGTCCAATCAAAATGAATTAGTCTAAGAGAATAAAAACTTACTTTTTTAAAAATTTTATGAGTTCAGAAAAACCAAATATTCCAAATTCTTTAAATGAACATTGGATGCCATTTACATCCAATAAAGATTTTAAAGAAAACCCAAGATTAATAGTTGAAGCAAAAGGAGTTTATTTAAAAAATCATCATGGAAAAACTCAAATTGATGCAAGCTCTGGATTATTTTGCAATCCTTTAGGTCATGGGAGACAAGAAATTATTGATGCAATAACCAAACAATTAAAAACTGTTGATTACGCTCAACCATTTCAACAAGGCTTTGGAGGTTCATTTGAACTTGCAACAAGAATTGCAAAACATACTCCAGGAAATTTAAATAGAATTTTTTATACGATTTGCGGATCTACCGCAGTTGAAACAGCAATTAAAATTGCAATAGCGTATCATAAATCTAGAGGAGAAGGTAATCGTTTTAGATTTGTTGGTAGAGAAAGAGGTTACCACGGAATGAATATTGGAGCGACATCTGTTGGTGGTATGATCAATAACGTTAAAACATTTGCGAGTGTATTAATGCCAGGTGTAGTTCATATGAGACATACACATTTACCAGAACATAAATTTATTTCAGGTCAGCCTGAGA
>FUFK010780861.1_pt1 | contig 11836 bp, 5 predicted proteins | sample 1021851 | NCBI WGS metagenome assembly FUFK01 (sample SAMEA51879418, study PRJEB19060) | metagenome
TAGATGGATATGCAGAAAACCCACCTATATATGAGGACTCAACTAGTTTACCAGAAAACAATGATAAATTTCAAAACAAAGACTTATTCACGAAATGTGTAGGTGATAAAGTCAATGAAGCTATTATTGAAAAAAATTTAAAGTTTGAAGGTGAATCTGAAATTAAAATAGAAAACTTGTACATTGCAAATACAGGTGTAGGAGGCACTGTAAAAAATAATCACGTTACTGGTTGGATATTTTCTCAAGAAGCTTATGGTGGTGACCCAACAAATGATGGATATTCTACAATAAGAGATAAAATGAAAGATGAATGGAAATTTTATTCACAAGGATTTGGTAATAAATCTGAAGGAACAGATATTGGTAACATTACTGAAGTGGAAGGAACTCCAATTGTATCTAATTTTAGTGTAGATTCTGCAGCAATTATATTAGGTGACATTGAAGGAAGGACATTAAACTTTAATAACTTAGACCCTCAAAATGAAACTACTCCAAGTGGTTTAAATGCTTTTGAATTAAATGGTTCAGAAACCACACCTGCCAATACATCTATATTTAATGAAGACCAATATAATCCTATTTATATTTGTATTTATACAAAAGGTGATAAAAAAGTAGCTTGGCCTGTTAATACTGATAGTAGGAGAAAAAAATATTCAATTTTTAAAATAAGTAGTGATGATTTATTTGAAAAAGTAGGTGATAATTATATTGGTAAAGTATATCAAAATAATTTCACCAGTCCTACAAGAACAAGAACTGGTGATGGTGGTGGTGGAGCTACACAAGCTGCGTGGAGAGTAACATCTTTACAAATATCAATAAATACATCGGCGGGAGTATCAAATAACTTTTCTGATGTTTCAACTTATCAAGAATTTATACCATTGGTTTTACCACAAAGTAAAATTACTGAAAATAGTTTTAATAGTATTGAATGGTTAGCCGCTACAAATCCAGCAACTCAACTTGATAATTCACAAGAATCTGGAACTGATGGTGCATTATTTAGACATCCTGATTTCTTACCTTTTACAACATTTGGATTTAGTCAGAATAATTCTTTAGGAACATCTTATGTTGATTTACAAGATTATAACTATGATTTTGCTTCTATCATAAAAGCATCAAGTCCATTAAATGTAACATTTAATTTAAGTATAAAAGATGTTAATGGAATGAGTTTATCATCTTTAGAATATGTAACATTTACTGGTGATGATGTAAACCCATATGTTATACTACGAGATGAAACTGATGCTCAAGAATTAATTTCAAATTATGATGAACAATTGTCTAATAATCCAGATTACAATCCTCCACCATTTATTAATGCTTATGAACATAATATACAAAGAGTTGCAGAAATTTTAAAATCTAAAAATCCTCTATATCAAGAAATGGAGTATTATAATATTGAAGTTGCAAGTGTACCTGGTGCAATAACATATAATGAAAGTGATAATAAATGGGTGGGTTTTAATCCAAATCCACATGGAGTAATAACTTCAATGACATTTAGTTATCAATCTACTGAAACTGAATCTGAAGAATATCAAAATGTGTATTATTATTTTATAATTGATTGGAATGATATTGATGATAAATTTAAAACCATTGAAGATTGGTTAGATTCAAAACCAGAAAATACATTTGATTACTTGGAAAGACAAAATCAAAATTTATACAAAATTTATTCTACAAAGGATTCAAATACACCAAATAATGTTTATACATCACCTGGAATAAAAAATATAAAATTTATTATGTTTAGTGTTTTTGATGGTGATGGAACAGAAGATTCTCCTGATTTTGAAATTGGAAGATGGAAACTTTGTACATCAAGAATTTATATTGACATCCCACCAAATCAATATCCTGATTTTGGTGATGTTGGTGGAAGTGATTACACAACACTTCCATGGCCTTTTACAACTCCAATAATTGGTGGTGTTAGTGAAGATTCAAAATATAAAAAAAGTATTCAAAACACATTAGGTGGTGGAAAAATAGGTGAGTTAGATATTATAGATGAAAGATTTTTAATTAATGATTTAGAAAATGATGAAATGGGAAAAAATATAGAAACAATGGATTTAGAACAATGTAGGTATTTTGATAAACCATATGGTATTTATAATTTACTTAATATTGATGCAGTTATAAATAATGAACTAATACCATTTAATGATTTATATTATGATGGTGATATAAATAAATTTCCGATGGAAAGTTCAGTCGGACAGATATTTATAAGTGATAATCAGGACTTGGATTTAAAACAAAGTTGTAAATTAGAATTAAATACAGGTGAAACACTTGACAAATCTATTTTAGATACAAGTGGTAACTCAAATAAAGGATTATTAATTGGTGACTATAAAATTAAAAAAGTTAAAAAAGGTCAATCCATGAGAAGAGACTCATTCATAAAAGTTCCTAAAAAGGCCAGTAATAGAAACGGAGCATTATAATGCCAGATTTTGAATTTGAATTTAATCAACAAGATAAAGATTTAATTGTCAATCAATCAGCTGGAGAATTTGGTAATAACGATTATATGCGTTTAACCATTTATCCAAGTGAAACGATAAATCAAGTTGTTACCTTACAAGATAATACAAAAGGTATTGATGGTAAGGCTATATTCTTCTCTACTTTATTTGAAGGTCCTTTTTCTATNAANNTATCACCATTNACTAATGATAATAGTTTTGATACTAAAATAATTGGTNATGATAATGTAAATGATTTTAAAATTTATAAAAATCCTAATGGTGGTATTTACATTAAACCAAATGAAATATTTAATAAATTTGAATTACCTCAAGGTGATTATAGAATACAAATTGATTTCTTAAATCAATTTTCCAAAGGACAAGTATCTCAACAATCATTACCAATACCTTATTGGTTTGAAGATTTTGATTTTAACGGTGATGGTATTGTTAATGTTGTTGATGTATCAGCATGGAATCAAGTAGGTAGAACGGATATTGGTAATTTAATTCTTGCTAATATTGCTGGAACTGCAGATGACCCACCATCGTATTATGCAGAAAGTGATAGTCAAGAGGGACAACAGGGACAACAAGGTGGTGGTCAAGAAGGTGGTACTGATTTTGAAACAAATCCTCTTAGAGGACCTGAATATTATTATTCTGAAAATTTAAATCCGAACGCTGTTGTTCATTATAATTTTATTATAAAACAAATATCAACTTCAAGAAAAGAAGTTCGTTTAAAAATTTTTGATGAACCTATATTAAATGATTCGGATTTTATCACTAATTTAACAAATGAATTAAATCAAAATACTAATACTTATCAATTCAAACATGTATTAAACATTGGAACTGGTGACCACAATCCAATAATGAATTATCAGTTTGATGCAGTTACAGATGGTAAAAATAATCAATCCATAATATTAAAGTTATATGAACCATTGGCAAATAATGTTAATACCTTATCTCCTGTAACTATTGAAAAGGAAGTATTAACAACACAAATACAAGATATATATTATTTTTCAGATGTTCCTGAAGTATTTTTTGGTGATGGGTTACAACCAGACCCACAAGAAAATTGGATAAATCCTGATGGTAATATTATTGGATTTGAAAACTATAATCAAATAGCCATATCATCATCAATTGAAAACACAACAATAGATAGTATAATATCATCAAGTGAATATGGTTATCCAAGTTTAAACACAGATTTTAATGAATTTTCAAATCATACTTTTTTTGGTTCTGCTAAAAAGAAATTAGAAAACTTTAAAACAAAAGTTGAAACCATTCAAGGATTTTATACAAATATATCAAGTTCATTAAGTAGTAGTGGTATATCAATGACTGGTGATAACAATGAGTTAATTCAAAGAAGAAAAAATTTATTTGAAAAAATAGAAAAAGAATTTAGAACATTTACACCATATGAAAGATTTTTATATTTTGATGGACAAAGTAATACAACTGCATCTGCACCAAGTTTAACAAATTATGCTGATACCAAACCTGTTCGATTCGATGGTGATACTCTTGAGTTAAGTCAACATAATGGATTCAATACCGTTTATAAATTTTCATCTGAAAAAATATCAAGTGTTCATGACCAATTTATACATTTATTTACTGATAAATACAAAGTACAAAACAAACCATTTTTTAATTATAGTGGTTCAATTTATTTATCATTTTTATTACAAGGTGATAGTGGTAGTGCTTTATCTTGGGATACATATGGACAAACAACTGCAGGTAACGGACTTGGTGTACCATTACCAAATGATGCATTACACCAAAATAGAATTTTAGAACCATTAATTACAGGAAGTGAATATAGACGTTTTATTTATGAAGCCTCTCAATCATATTGGATACCAAATCAAAACATAGATTTTTCTGATTTACCAACAATTGATAACAATGGTGAACTTATTGATAGTAGTAATGTAACTTTTTTACATACAAATATAAAAACAGGTTCTTATCAAATTAATGATTCTACTGGACAATATCCAACAACAGTTGTAACTCAAAGTGGAGCTCCATTTTTTGGAGCATGTATGCCAGCTGGTGAATTGTTTAGAATTTATAATAAAAACAATTTATCTGCAAGTTTATTTGCTCATTACAATTATGAAAACATTACCATTGATGATAGAGATTTTGAAGTACTTGACGTTAGTGGTAATAATAGAACTATTTCTTGGGATGGTGGTTCAACTGATTCATTCACATCAGCCTCTGTAGAAACTGGTGTGGATGGTAAAATATCATCATCATTGAAATGGAGTGGTAGTAATGCTGGTGCTTCTGGATTATTTTATTTTAACTCTAATATTGATAATGAAGCAGGTAGAGTAACATTCACAACATCTTCAGGTGTAGACCAAGGCTTTGATGGATTTACATTTACCTCTTGGTTAAAAACTGAAGATACAAACATAACAATTATGTCCTTAGACATTAAGTCTTCAGGTAGTGGTGTGCAAGATAATGTAGCAGTAAATCATTCATCTCTTGATGATGTGGATGGTTGGTGGGTAGGAAAAAGTGGTGCAAGTATACAAGGACAAGTAACCGACCAAGGCCACAAAGTATTGAATAAATCTGATTTTAAAGTTAATCCAAGTAATGCAGATTTAACCGATAATGAATTTCACCATTATGCTTTATCTTGGAATCAAACCACTGGTACGGGTTCTCTTTACATTGATGGTGTTAATGTTAAAACTTTAGCTGGTTATCCATTATCAGGTAGTAATGTAATATATAGAATAAGAGTTGGAAANGGNCCAGGTAGTGCATTAGGATATGGTGATGGTCAATTTGATGAAACAAGATTTTATTTACGTTCACTTAACGATAGTGAAATAAATCAATTGTTTTTACATCCTGATGGAAAAACAGAAACAAAAATCACAGATGTAAAAGTAACATTAAAAGACCCAACAAATGTTTTACCATTTGATAATATGTTTAAAACAACATCTACCGAGTTTACTGATTGGTATAATGGAATGTTAACAAAAGCAGAAACATTTGATACTGATAACATACATTCTTTTGAAAACAATTTACCTCTCTACATTCAAGAAAGTTCTGAATACAATGATATGAAAGATTTCTTAAATCTACAAGGTGAACAATATGATTTAATTAGAAACCATATTGATTCATTGGGAACACTTCATGATAGAGGATACAAAGAAACAAATTCACCACCAAACAACACACTACCAATGTTGTTGTCAAGTATGGGATGGCAAGGTATAAATCCATTTGAAGGAAATTTAACAGAAACATTGGGAAGTTATTTAAGTGGTATAACTTCAATTGATGATATTAAAAACAATACTTGGAGAAAAACTCTAAACAATTTATTATACATTTATAAAACAAAAGGAACAAAAAATTCAGTAAGAGCATTATTAAACACATATGGGTATCCACCTGATGTTTTAAACTTTAAAGAATTTGGTGGTTCAGTAAATCAAAGTATAGAAGATGGTTTAGCTGATGATAATAATCCAATGAATGATGATAATCCACCACCACTTCCGACAGTCGAGTCGAGTGTATCTACACCTACAACTCTACAAGCAATAGACAAAAATTTAGATATAGCTACTGGAAGTTTTAATTTTATTACTAAAAAAGAAAAATTTTACAGATACAGATTTGCAGCTAAAAGTGATAGAGTTCTAAATCTTAATTGGTGGATGGATGATGCTAATCTTAACACTATTCAATTTGTATACAAACATGATGATTCAAATAGTGCTCAAACAATTTTAAAATCAAGTGGTAGTGGTGCAGAAACACTTTGGGATTTAAGATTAATTCCAAGCTCTACAAGTTCTTCCTTTGAATTTAGAATAAATAGTTCATCAAATGGAGCTGGAGCTATAGCTACTAATGCGTTTTCAATGTCAACTGCTTATGAAAATATGCATGGTGGTCAATTGTGGAACGTGATGTTACAAAGAATGAATAGTAGTACTTCTACAAACATTACACATGAATATAGATTACATGCGTCATTACAAAACAATAAAACAATAGAAAAATATAATTACATAACAATGTCCATAGCTGGTGGTTCTTCTGCTGGTGAACAAGAGGCTAATAAAAACTGGATGTCTAGTGGTTCAAGACATTATCAGTCTTCATCTAATTTATTTGTTGGTGAAAGTTTAAGTGGTTCATTGGGAGAAATACGAGGATGGTCTACAGCATTAAGTACATCTAAATTTAGACAACATACACTTAATAAGTCTTCTATTGTTGGTAATACTTTATTATCACATTGTAAAGAATTAAGGTATCGTTTTAAATTAAATGAAAATTATGGAACTCAAACAGACAACGTATCTGGAAGTGGTAATATTCATCCAATATCGTCATCAACTCAAGTTATGAAAATAACTGATTCGGCTGCAAAACATCATTTAAAATCAGATTATAGTTTTAACGTATCAGCTAGTGTGTTTCTTTCTTCCACTACATATGGTTTTGATATTATTGATGTTGTTAAACCAACTTTACAAGATAATTTAAGTGTTCAAAATGATAATAATATTATAATAAATCCAAATAAATCAATAATAAGTGATTTAGATTCTAAAAAGTCATCTACAAAATCTTTAACTGATTCATTTGGAAATAAACAAAAATTAAATACATCTACTAAATTAGAATTATATAATTCACCTCAAAACTTTATTGATGATTTTATTTTAGATAAACTAGCTGGATTTAATTTAGAACAAAAATATGGAAGTCCGACAAACTTTTATTCTCAATCTTATACGGAACTTGATTTATTTAGAGATGAATTTTTTGATTGTTATCCAATTGAAAAAAATACTAATAAATTTATTAGGTCTCAAGAGTCAATGTTAAATCATTCATTAAGTGAAGGTTTAAAACAAGTGTCACCAGCTCGTTCTACGTTTAGTGATAAAAACTCTAACTTTGGTGTTGAGATAAGACCAACTGTTTTAGAAAAACAAAAATATGAACACCATAGACATTCAGTAGAAACTAATCCAAACACTGGGATAGGTATTATTGATGTCGATTCTATTACATATATTCCTACTTCAAATTATGAGTCATTAAAAGAAGGAGATGTAAATGTTAATGTTACAAATACATCAACATATGAACAACCAAAAAGTGCTTCCATAAATGTTAATGTTACAAATGTAACAACTTATGAAAGACCTAAATCTGCTTCAATTAGTGTTCAACCAACTTATGGTGGTTCAACTATAGTAACATCGAAAGATGGAACAATTGATTATGCTTCAAGAGCAAATGAGTCATATACAAGTGTTCACAAAAATTGGGGAACTACAGAAAATGATGTTCATTTTATAAATTATTTTAATATTGGTACTAATAACGATTATAATACTCGGCATATAGACACGAGATTTGTATTTCATACCATTGGTGATAATGAATATTATTCAGCATCAAATGAGTCTGATTTTACAAATGCTAGAAATTTTTATAATAGAAAAATGATAGACACGGATTTTCACTCAAGTGTAAATTATGAATCTTTAATAGGTGGCAATACAGGAACACAAATAGGTAGAATGATGGGTAAAACAAGATACTTCATAACATCTTCAAATGGAAGTATTACTTTACCAAGAAATCATGTTGTCAACTTTAATAATCCATTTAAAGAAAGAATGAGTCAAGGCACACAAAATACAGACCCTGGACAATTAAATGTTCAATATGAAGATTATTCCACTGCTTCATTTTATTCTGTTATAGTGACTGGTGGTGAAAATCAAATTAGAGTTAATAGTGGGAATCCATCAAAAGGTGGTGGAGACGGAAGAATAATTTACAATAAATAATTGTATGAATAATTTAAATTTGATTATTTTTTGAATTTATTTATATTTATATATGAATTAAAGTATTTCTACATAGGAGAAAACAATGGGATATTTAGACAATTCATCAATTACGGTTGATGCAGTTTTAACAAAAAAAGGAAGAGAAATTTTAAAAAATGGTGGTAATTTAAACATATCGTCATTTACACTTTCAGACACAGGAGTAGATTATTCACTTTGGAATCCTGACCATCCAAGTGGTTCAGCTTTCTATGGTGAGGCTATTGAAAACCTACCAATGTTAGAAGCTAGTGTTCATGCAGAGTATAATTTAAGAAATAGATTAATATCATTGAATCAAAATACTGTTGCAGTACCTGCTTTAACTATAGGTAATTTAGATACTGTTGGTGGAACTGTAAAAACATTTAATGAAGGTGATGAAAACACAGGTACAATTAACGTAGAATTACTTGGGTTTACATCAGCTGGTAACGTGACTGGTTTTCCATATTATTTTGTAATTCAAGACCCATCAATTATTTCAACAAATGCATCAAACATGGGTGGATTGAGTGGAACAAGTAGACAATTTTTACAAGANCAAGACATCCCATTTGCTCAACAATATGGATTTAACGGTAATTCATTTACAATAACACCAATACAACAAGATACTGCAGGTAAACAAACAAATGTTTATATAGTACACGTTGAAACTGGTGCTTACAACTCGTTCACCGTAACAAATAATATTACTAAAAACCAAAGAGCAATCTTATCAACTGNTNGTNCTGGGNACATANTAAATTAGGAGATNNATAAATGGCTATAGCAGGNGGAAATATANNATTAGATTCAACGGAGGGAATGGATAAAATATCCCAAACAGATAAAGTAACAAGTCCATACTTTTCAGATGGTTCAACAACATTGTTAGGTGCTAGTATAAAATCATCATCACTAACAGATACAAACGAAACTTACTTTTTTGGAATATCAAATAGTTCAACATTAACAACAGAGGAGTTTAATGTTGCGTTTGGTAGTACAAATGGTTATGGTTCAAATGATGATGGTAATGATTTAAAACCTCCAACTGAAGCTATTTACAAACAATATGCTGGATTACTTTTGGCTCCTACAGAAGTAACTGGTGGATTTAAAATATCTCAAGGTGGTTCACATTCAAAAGCTTTAAGTGGTAAAGATGAAGAAATATATGTTTTAACTGCTAGACGTTCTAATATGAAAGATAGATTGAATAAAGGAACTTGGCAGATTAATTTAAGTGGTTCAAATTCTGCAGGGGCTTTTGGTACAACAGTTGGACCAAATGGTAATACTTTACATTTAAAAGATGATAGTAGTACAACAAGCCCAACTGCTACACCTGTTGGTGATAGATACAATATTGTAAGTTGTTCATCAGCTGGTGTTATCGCTGGTGCAGCTACAGTTCAAAACTTTGGTTATTTTTATCCAGATATGGGTGTATTGGTGTTCAGTGCAGCTGAGTTATCAAGTTCAATTCCTGGTACAGGTGCTAATGAAGATGATGTTGTAGCAGAAAATAATGATAACCATAGAGGTTTTGGATACACTAAAACAATAGTAAATGCAAATTCAAAAACAGCATTAAGATTTATAAATTGTCTACAACCAACTGGTGCATCATTAAAATTCAGAGATGAAGAAGACCAAGTAAGTGCTCAATATTTTTGTAGAGTTAAAAGTGGACAAATGAACTTTTCAAACAACCCTACATTTGTTTCGGGTTCATTAAATGAATTAAGACAAACTACTATGAAAGGTAATCCAAATACATTTATTACATCAGTTCAATTATATAATCAAGCTGGTGAAATGGTTGCAGTTGGAAATCTTTCAACACCATTAAAAAATAACTTTAGTTCAGAAGCTACAATAAAAGTTAAATTAACTTATTAAGATGGATTATTATGTCCAATGTATTCGGAGAAATTGATAAATCATCTACTGTAATTGAGAGTAAAGTTGTAAACCATACTCAAAATCTTACAACAGGTTCTTCAGGTGTTCAATCAATAAAAATAGTTTCAGGTTCAACAAATACAAATTATTGGAACTCTTTAAATGTTTTGTTCTATACCAGTGGTTCTAGTGTATATCCTAATGAAAATAAGTTTGCAAGACCATCAAGTAATTTATCAATTAAACAAAGAGTTGGTGAACAATTTTTAACAAAATATCATGGATACTCAGATATTTCGTTAATTACAATTCAATCTCAACACTATGGTGAAAAAATAAAAGAGGGTTCGTTTACATTTACAGATTTAAATAATTCATCATCAATAGATACATCGATAAATCCAATAATTGTAGATGATGGTTTTGGTAATTTATATTCAACAAACGCTTATCATTCTCAAAGTGCTGGAGCACTATCATCATCTGATAATTATGTTGGTAATATATTTTATGATAAAGGTTTGGCGGTAATTACAGAAACAGGTTCTTGGAGTGGTAGTGTAAATTATTCAAATTTAGGGACAAACTTTAATTTAAAATTTGACTCATTTAATACCATAACTACACATGAATATAATGTAACACTATTACCACAAGATTTTAATTTAACAATGAATTATTCAATAAGAAATGTTTTAAGCACTGATACAAAACCACTTTCATTGTCTACACCTTTTTTAGCTCAACCATATACAGGTAGTGATTTTCAACCATATATTACAACAATTAATTTATATCAACAAGGTAATTATGATACACCTGTGATTCAAGCTACTTTACCAAAACCAATTAGAAAAAGTGATAAGATAAATACAAGATTTAAAATAAAATTAGATATATAGGAGACAAATGGTTACATTAGGATTAGATGCATCCACGACTTGTGTTGGATATGCATTCACAGAAGATAAGAAGATTCTCGATATGGGATTCATCGACATCAAAAAAGAAAAAACACCCAAAGATAAAGTTCAAAAAGTTCTTGGATTTTTACATGAAAGTCCGTATATTGATAATGTTAATGATATTAACATTGAGGATAATCTATCAGGTTTTGCTGGTGGAAGAACTTCACAACAAGTTATTATCAAATTAGCAAAGTTTAACGCAATACTATGTTTTATGTTAGAAAATTTTGAATATAATGTCAATAGTATAAATCCAATGACTGCTAGAAAACAAGTGTTTGGAAAAGCGAGAGTCAAAGGTAAAAAAGCAAAAGAATTTGTACAAGAAGAAATAGAAAAAATGTACAATACTAACAAATGGTGTAAAGAAACTACACGAGGAAATTGGGATAAAAGAAATATTGATATGTATGATGGATTGGTTATGTCACTTTTCGAAAAAAAAGCTTGATTATTTCCTAAATCTTTCGTATATTGTATTAAATGTATAAATACGAATTAGTTAAATTATTAGAAAAAGTTTTATATCCAAGTT
>FUFK010041181.1_pt1 | contig 11835 bp, 6 predicted proteins | sample 1021851 | NCBI WGS metagenome assembly FUFK01 (sample SAMEA51879418, study PRJEB19060) | metagenome
ACTTTCTTACTTAACGGGTGACTATGTCGATATTAGAGGTGTCTTTGATAAAGCTTAGTCCTCTTTTGATCTACTTATCTTTAGCTGAAGGGTCTTTACAGTCCCTTCGGCATTTTATTATTAACGATATTAGCCCGTTGGAGGTGCTATAAATATGACGAAATCATATAAGTTTGGAGTTATTGAGACTCCACCTAGAAAGGAAATAAAAAAATCAAATAAAAGTAAGTACGATGTTTGGGACGATGATTATAAATATAACCAACATCAGAATCGTATAGCCAATGAAAAGATAGATGAAGTTCATTTAAATTTAATGAAATCATTAAACAATGCACAAGGCGAGGCTATTGAAAAAATAATGAGACTTCATAAACAAAGAAGTGCATTTGATAAATACATTGAGGAGGAGCAGTAGAATGAAACAATATGAAATAGTGACTGACCCTCAAAATCCTGCAAGTGATGTACACTCTTACAAAGATGAAGTGCAGGAAGGTATTTTTGTAGTTAAATTAAAATCAGGTAAATATTTTATTGATTACTCTACATGGGTTGCAAAAACTATGAGAGAATATTCCTTTGGTATTTATCGACAAGAACTATTGCAANAAGACCCTCCTATTGAGTTTGTTGAATTCTTTAGGTTAGGTACTTCCAATAGTAAAAATAATAATCCTGAATTTAGATTATCTAAACAAGCTATGTTGGGTGAATTCCATAATGCTATTTATGTTAACTATGCTCAAAGATATGGTGTCGAACATGTCATATCTAGTAGGTGGTTGGTGTATGGCAAAAAGGGTCATGAAGGTAAAACTGCTTTCATTGATAATTTATTGAATCACTACAACTATCAGGAAATATTAGCTGATGTAGATACTCCTAAGGAAAGTACTCTCAACTAACCTGATTTAAAATCTCAATGCAGGGCACTAACAAAGCCCTGCTGAAGAGATAAAGATACTTCTGATCTACTGATACTATCTAAGCCTAATCCCATAATATCGAGCCAACATATCAAAACTATTGTGCCCTACTTGTAAAGCCACGTAGCCAATAGGTTTTCCACTATCAACTAATTTCTGAATACGTGCCCTTCTAAAATCGTATGGGATTAAATCATGTATTTTTAATTTATTAACTGCCCTTTTAAGTCTAAGCCTAAAAGCATTTTGAGTAAGNGGTAATGGTTTTCCTTCACTACGCTCTGAAAGTGTAGCTATTAAAAACTTACTACAATCAACTAATCTGTGCTTATTTCCCTTACCTTTTCTTATAACTAGCTTTCTATTTTCTACATCTATATCTGCTTTTGTAAGAGCATGTATTTCAGAAGGACGCATACCCGTTGCACGATAAGTTAAAATACATTTTCTAAAATCATCGTCTGCATAATTTAATAATGCTTTGTATTCTTTTCTTTTAATTGGTCTATAACGCCCTGCACTACTTGGGAATTTTTCTACATGTCTAATTGGATTTGTATCTATTCCTAGATTCCAAACCTCAATTGCTTTTTTATAAACTGAACCTATTAAAATTAAATCCCCATTTGTTGCACGAAAACCATTTACTGCGGATTTATTTCCCATATCGTTGACTCTAATAGTTTTAAATTTAATAAAATCACTAGCAGATAATTGATAAATGGGAGTCTCAACTAGCCATTTATATTGATTCAGGAGTCTAGTTATTTGTAGTTCCTCTTGCTTAGGTCGTGATTTAAATATTGTAAATTCTTTTCTGTATCTAATTAATAAATCTTTTAGCGTTAGTGATTTATCAACTTCATATTTNTTACCACGCATAATTTCNATTTCTTTATTGGTAGCCCATGCACGAGCAGATTTTTTATCTGAAAAAGTTTTAAATATTTTTACTCCACGTAATCTTACTTGTGCTTGTATTCTATTTTTTGTTTTTAAAAATGTAGCCATGTTTACCTCCTTGTGCATACATAGTGCAGTAAGGTAAAAAAATTTATTTTAAACTATGACGGATAATCGTTTATACTCNAGGTAANGCGCTTGTAGCTCAGTAGGATAGAGCACCAGATTCCTAATCTGGGGGTCGCAGGTTCGATTCCTTTANACGTNATAATTATCCTTCATTTTCTTACTGCAATGTTTGTATCTTACCATACGTCCAACACATTATGAATCANATTTGCATACATAGTGCAGTAAGCTATTTNTNTAAATTTCCATTTTAAGAATCATACAGAATCTTTTTTAAATTATGTAGGCGATTGGANTCCTAACATTTTCAATATGCTTCTATGATTCCTAAATGATTCAAAACACGTAGAAAATAAATAGGGTATATGGCGCATCAGCCATGTGGGGTATCTGTATATAATAAATATGTGCCCCCGCTAAAATCTCTAAAAAAGGTTGTAAAGTACTTAGCTAGTAAGTAGCCCAAACACCAAACTCAAATATTAGAAAAAATACTATTGGTATNTACCACCCTTTAATTACCCAATAAATAAAGGGTCTTTCATTGCTTTGCTCATCTTTATTTTTTTTATAGTTTCCGCCCCATACAAATAATGAGCAAAATATGGCTAATCCAATTAAAAAAATATGGGCGTTCATTGTAAACCTAAATATAGCGCAAAGTTTGTACTACATATATGACTTAATAAGGTGGTCGGGTTTACACAATACATGTTGAAAAATATACAAAACATATGTGTTTGAAAGTACATGATTAGACAATTGCAAGTACTACATTATGCGGGGTCATTGAAAGTACAGCGTACTTAATAGAACCGCCTTATTACCTTTACAGATTAATAGACACATGGAGTAATATTAATGAAGCATGTTCGAAACATTAAAATACAGTTTGTACTTTATTGTGCGGTTAATACCGCCTTATTATCTTGTAAACTTATTGGCTTATTGGCTTAGTGCCATACAGCCATATAGACCTTAACCTTAGTTTACTCCTGATCTATAAATCCCTTGCCTGTTGTATTCTGTTCCCACAAGGATACAGAATAACAGAGTAAGAGATAAAGGTACTTCATGTTATGAGAAAAAATTTTTCGCCAACAGTAAAGGGAATACAAAAAAATATTTTAAAAAAAGTTGTGAATATTATTTGTTTAGTCGTTAATTGAATCTATCAAAATGCATTGAGTTAATTATGTTTTAAGAATTTAATACAAAATAAATTGACTATGATTCATCTATAGATTGTATAGTGAATCAAGTCTCAAATTAAAACTGAAATGTTTTTTGCCGAATTGCCAGACTACTAGTAAGACTTTAAAGGGGCAAAGAGGTATAGTGGAAGTAAACCACGAAATGGTAAACCATTGATAAAATTACCAAGGTCGGTCTGACCTTAGCAAATAAATTTCATTAACAACATATCCTGCTAATGCAGGGAAGGAGTTGTGCAATGGCACAATTTATAAAAAGTCCAATATGTAAAGCATTATGGACTCATAATTGTCATGACCCTGACAGGAAATATCCTGATAGACATGGCATTGGATACTTTTCCATAACGGGAAATTTCCAAAAAGAGCAACGCAATGAATTAGAAAAGTTAATCATTGCAGAAATTGGTAGCTCCAATGCAGGAACTTATCATTTTAAAAGTGATAGCAATGGCGGTACCGATGTTAAATTTAAAGCTAAGGAAACTATAAGGGGAAGAGACGGCAAAGATATTATTCAACGTCCTCCCGTTATGTATAAAGGTGAAAAATATAACGACAGTTTCGAACATGCTGACGTACATATTTTATTTACGCCTAAGCTTTATAAAGCATACAACAAGTGCTCCCTTATATTACGTGGTGTTGAAATTGTTGAATTAGCAGATGATTCAGTACAAACCGCAGAAGAGCACGACATAGCATTATTAAAACAATTAGGTGCTATGAATGGAGACGCTTAACTACTATGCAAATAATACTCCTGACGGAACCTACCAAGCTTTTTGTTGGGAGTATCTGCACAAGGTTGATTATGGTCAAGGACGATATAGAGACCTTGTTTTATTTGCAATATGCGATGACTCCAAAATGTTAAGTATGGATAAGAATGGTCAGCCCATGATGTGTGTTGTTGTTTGTAATGTCACTAAACAAAAAAGTGGTAAAGCAAAAATAAACAAACTGAAAAGGTGTCTCATTAAAAAAGAACATAATATTTCATACATGCAAAGTTATAAGTCTTTGCCTGATATTAATTCTTTTTGTATGGACGATGACCTACAAGGACATACTTACAAAATAAAAGTAGAGAACAAAGCCGTTAACGGAAAAAATGTAAGTAATATTACTCACATACATTCTTACTTAACGGGTGACTATGTCGATATTAGAGGTGTCTTTGATAAAGCTTAGTCCTCTTTTGATCTACTTATCTTTAGCTGAAGGGTCTTTACAGTCCCTTCGGCATTTTATTATTAACGATATTAGCCCGTTGGAGGTGCTATAAATATGACGAAATCATATAAGTTTGGAGTTATTGAGACTCCACCTAGAAAGGAAATAAAAAAATCAAATAAAAGTAAGTACGATGTTTGGGACGATGATTATAAATATAACCAACATCAGAATCGTATAGCCAATGAAAAGATAGATGAAGTTCATTTAAATTTAATGAAATCATTAAACAATGCACAAGGCGAGGCTATTGAAAAAATAATGAGACTTCATAAACAAAGAAGTGCATTTGATAAATACATTGAGGAGGAGCAGTAGAATGAAACAATATGAAATAGTGACTGACCCTCAAAATCCTGCAAGTGATGTACACTCTTACAAAGATGAAGTGCAGGAAGGTATTTTTGTAGTTAAATTAAAATCAGGTAAATATTTTATTGATTACTCTACATGGGTTGCAAAAACTATGAGAGAATATTCCTTTGGTATTTATCGACAAGAACTATTGCAANAAGACCCTCCTATTGAGTTTGTTGAATTCTTTAGGTTAGGTACTTCCAATAGTAAAAATAATAATCCTGAATTTAGATTATCTAAACAAGCTATGTTGGGTGAATTCCATAATGCTATTTATGTTAACTATGCTCAAAGATATGGTGTCGAACATGTCATATCTAGTAGGTGGTTGGTGTATGGCAAAAAGGGTCATGAAGGTAAAACTGCTTTCATTGATAATTTATTGAATCACTACAACTATCAGGAAATATTAGCTGATGTAGATACTCCTAAGGAAAGTACTCTCAACTAACCTGATTTAAAATCTCAATGCAGGGCACTAACAAAGCCCTGCTGAAGAGATAAAGATACTTCTGATCTACTGATACTATCTAAGCCTAATCCCATAATATCGAGCCAACATATCAAAACTATTGTGCCCTACTTGTAAAGCCACGTAGCCAATAGGTTTTCCACTATCAACTAATTTCTGAATACGTGCCCTTCTAAAATCGTATGGGATTAAATCATGTATTTTTAATTTATTAACTGCCCTTTTAAGTCTAAGCCTAAAAGCATTTTGAGTAAGNGGTAATGGTTTTCCTTCACTACGCTCTGAAAGTGTAGCTATTAAAAACTTACTACAATCAACTAATCTGTGCTTATTTCCCTTACCTTTTCTTATAACTAGCTTTCTATTTTCTACATCTATATCTGCTTTTGTAAGAGCATGTATTTCAGAAGGACGCATACCCGTTGCACGATAAGTTAAAATACATTTTCTAAAATCATCGTCTGCATAATTTAATAATGCTTTGTATTCTTTTCTTTTAATTGGTCTATAACGCCCTGCACTACTTGGGAATTTTTCTACATGTCTAATTGGATTTGTATCTATTCCTAGATTCCAAACCTCAATTGCTTTTTTATAAACTGAACCTATTAAAATTAAATCCCCATTTGTTGCACGAAAACCATTTACTGCGGATTTATTTCCCATATCGTTGACTCTAATAGTTTTAAATTTAATAAAATCACTAGCAGATAATTGATAAATGGGAGTCTCAACTAGCCATTTATATTGATTCAGGAGTCTAGTTATTTGTAGTTCCTCTTGCTTAGGTCGTGATTTAAATATTGTAAATTCTTTTTTGTATCTAATTAATAAATCTTTTAGCGTTAGTGATTTATCAACTTCATATTTTTTACCACGCATAATTTCTATTTCTTTATTGGTAGCCCATGCACGAGCAGATTTTTTATCTGAAAAAGTTTTAAATATTTTTACTCCACGTAATCTTACTTGTGCTTGTATTCTATTTTTTGTTTTTAAAAATGTAGCCATGTTTACCTCCTTGTGCATACATAGTGCAGTAAGGTAAAAAAATTTATTTTAAACTATGACGGATAATCGTTTATACTCAAGGTAATGCGCTTGTAGCTCAGTAGGATAGAGCACCAGATTCCTAATCTGGGGGTCGCAGGTTCGATTCCTTTANACGTNATAATTATCCTTCATTTTCTTACTGCAATGTTTGTATCTTACCATACGTCCAACACATTATGAATCANATTTGCATACATAGTGCAGTAAGCTATTTNTCTAAATTTCCATTTTAAGAATCATACAGAATCTTTTTTAAATTATGTAGGCGATTGGACTCCTAACATTTTCAATATGCTTCTATGATTCCTAAATGATTCAAAACACGTAGAAAATAAATAGGGTATATGGCGCATCAGCCATGTGGGGTATCTNTATATAATAAATATGTGCCCCCGCTAAAATCTCTAAAAAAGGTTGTAAAGTACTTAGCTAGTAAGTAGCCCAAACACCAAACTCAAATATTAGAAAAAATACTATTGGTATGTACCACCCTTTAATTACCCAATAAATAAAGGGTCTTTCATTGCTTTGCTCATCTTTATTTTTTTTATAGTTTCCGCCCCATACAAATAATGAGCAAAATATGGCTAATCCAATTAAAAAAATATGGGCGTTCATTGTAAACCTAAATATAGCGCAAAGTTTGTACTACATATATGACTTAATAAGGTGGTCGGGTTTACACAATACATGTTGAAAAATATACAAAACATATGTGTTTGAAAGTACATGATTAGACAATTGCAAGTACTACATTATGCGGGGTCATTGAAAGTACAGCGTACTTAATAGAACCGCCTTATTACCTTTACAGATTAATAGACACATGGAGTAATATTAATGAANCATGTTCGAAACATTAAAATACAGTTTGTACTTTATTGTGCGGTTAATACCGCCTTATTATCTTGTAAACTTATTGGCTTATTGGCTTAGTGCCATACAGCCATATAGACCTTAACCTTAGTTTACTCCTGATCTATAAATCCCTTGCCTGTTGTATTCTGTTCCCACAAGGATACAGAATAACAGAGTAAGAGATAAAGGTACTTCATGTTATGAGAAAAAATTTTTCGCCAACAGTAAAGGGAATACAAAAAAATATTTTAAAAAAAGTTGTGAATATTATTTGTTTAGTCGTTAATTGAATCTATCAAAATGCATTGAGTTAATTATGTTTTAAGAATTTAATACAAAATAAATTGACTATGATTCATCTATAGATTGTATAGTGAATCAAGTCTCAAATTAAAACTGAAATGTTTTTTGCCGAATTGCCAGACTACTAGTAAGACTTTAAAGGGGCAAAGAGGTATAGTGGAAGTAAACCACGAAATGGTAAACCATTGATAAAATTACCAAGGTCGGTCTGACCTTAGCAAATAAATTTCATTAACACATATCCTGCTAATGCAGGGAAGGAGTTGTGCAATGGCACAATTTATAAAAAGTCCAATATGTAAAGCATTATGGACTCATAATTGTCATGACCCTGACAGGAAATATCCTGATAGACATGGCATTGGATACTTTTCCATAACGGGAAATTTCCAAAAAGAGCAACGCAATGAATTAGAAAAGTTAATCATTGCAGAAATTGGTAGCTCCAATGCAGGAACTTATCATTTTAAAAGTGATAGCAATGGCGGTACCGATGTTAAATTTAAAGCTAAGGAAACTATAAGGGGAAGAGACGGCAAAGATATTATTCAACGTCCTCCCGTTATGTATAAAGGTGAAAAATATAACGACAGTTTCGAACATGCTGACGTACATATTTTATTTACGCCTAAGCTTTATAAAGCATACAACAAGTGCTCCCTTATATTACGTGGTGTTGAAATTGTTGAATTAGCAGATGATTCAGTACAAACCGCAGAAGAGCACGACATAGCATTATTAAAACAATTAGGTGCTATGAATGGAGACGCTTAACTACTATGCAAATAATACTCCTGACGGAACCTACCAAGCTTTTTGTTGGGAGTATCTGCACAAGGTTGATTATGGTCAAGGACGATATAGAGACCTTGTTTTATTTGCAATATGCGATGACTCCAAAATGTTAAGTATGGATAAGAATGGTCAGCCCATGATGTGTGTTGTTGTTTGTAATGTCACTAAACAAAAAAGTGGTAAAGCAAAAATAAACAAACTGAAAAGGTGTCTCATTAAAAAAGAACATAATATTTCATACATGCAAAGTTATAAGTCTTTGCCTGATATTAATTCTTTTTGTATGGACGATGACCTACAAGGACATACTTACAAAATAAAAGTAGAGAACAAAGCCGTTAACGGAAAAAATGTAAGTAATATTACTCACATACATTCTTACTTAACGGGTGACTATGTCGATATTAGAGGTGTCTTTGATAAAGCTTAGTCCTCTTTTGATCTACTTATCTTTAGCTGAAGGGTCTTTACAGTCCCTTCGGCATTTTATTATTAACGATATTAGCCCGTTGGAGGTGCTATAAATATGACGAAATCATATAAGTTTGGAGTTATTGAGACTCCACCTAGAAAGGAAATAAAAAAATCAAATAAAAGTAAGTACGATGTTTGGGACGATGATTATAAATATAACCAACATCAGAATCGTATAGCCAATGAAAAGATAGATGAAGTTCATTTAAATTTAATGAAATCATTAAACAATGCACAAGGCGAGGCTATTGAAAAAATAATGAGACTTCATAAACAAAGAAGTGCATTTGATAAATACATTGAGGAGGAGCAGTAGAATGAAACAATATGAAATAGTGACTGACCCTCAAAATCCTGCAAGTGATGTACACTCTTACAAAGATGAAGTGCAGGAAGGTATNTTTGTAGTTAAATTAAAATCAGGTAAATATTTTATTGATTACTCTACATGGGTTGCAAAAACTATGAGAGAATATTCCTTTGGTATTTATCGACAAGAACTATTGCAACAAGACCCTCCTATTGAGTTTGTTGAATTCTTTAGGTTAGGTACTTCCAATAGTAAAAATAATAATCCTGAATTTAGATTATCTAAACAAGCTATGTTGGGTGAATTCCATAATGCTATTTATGTTAACTATGCTCAAAGATATGGTGTCGAACATGTCATATCTAGTAGGTGGTTGGTGTATGGCAAAAAGGGTCATGAAGGTAAAACTGCTTTCATTGATAATTTATTGAATCACTACAACTATCAGGAAATATTAGCTGATGTAGATACTCCTAAGGAAAGTACTCTCAACTAACCTGATTTAAAATCTCAATGCAGGGCACTAACAAAGCCCTGCTGAAGAGATAAAGATACTTCTGATCTACTGATACTATCTAAGCCTAATCCCATAATATCGAGCCAACATATCAAAACTATTGTGCCCTACTTGTAAAGCCACGTAGCCAATAGGTTTTCCACTATCAACTAATTTCTGAATACGTGCCCTTCTAAAATCGTATGGGATTAAATCATGTATTTTTAATTTATTAACTGCCCTTTTAAGTCTAAGCCTAAAAGCATTTTGAGTAAGCGGTAATGGTTTTCCTTCACTACGCTCTGAAAGTGTAGCTATTAAAAACTTACTACAATCAACTAATCTGTGCTTATTTCCCTTACCTTTTCTTATAACTAGCTTTCTATTTTCTACATCTATATCTGCTTTTGTAAGAGCATGTATTTCAGAAGGACGCATACCCGTTGCACGATAAGTTAAAATACATTTTCTAAAATCATCGTCTGCATAATTTAATAATGCTTTGTATTCTTTTCTTTTAATTGGTCTATAACGCCCTGCACTACTTGGGAATTTTTCTACATGTCTAATTGGATTTGTATCTATTCCTAGATTCCAAACCTCAATTGCTTTTTTATAAACTGAACCTATTAAAATTAAATCCCCATTTGTTGCACGAAAACCATTTACTGCGGATTTATTTCCCATATCGTTGACTCTAATAGTTTTAAATTTAATAAAATCACTAGCAGATAATTGATAAATGGGAGTCTCAACTAGCCATTTATATTGATTCAGGAGTCTAGTTATTTGTAGTTCCTCTTGCTTAGGTCGTGATTTAAATATTGTAAATTCTTTTTTGTATCTAATTAATAAATCTTTTAGCGTTAGTGATTTATCAACTTCATATTTTTTACCACGCATAATTTCTATTTCTTTATTGGTAGCCCATGCACGAGCAGATTTTTTATCTGAAAAAGTTTTAAATATTTTTACTCCACGTAATCTTACTTGTGCTTGTATTCTATTTTTTGTTTTTAAAAATGTAGCCATGTTTACCTCCTTGTGCATACATAGTGCAGTAAGGTAAAAAAATTTATTTTAAACTATGACGGATAATCGTTTATACTCAAGGTAATGCGCTTGTAGCTCAGTAGGATAGAGCACCAGATTCCTAATCTGGGGGTCGCAGGTTCGATTCCTTTACACGTAATAATTATCCTTCATTTTCTTACTGCAATGTTTGTATCTTACCATACGTCCAACACATTATGAATCAAATTTGCATACATAGTGCAGTAAGCTATTTATCTAAATTTCCATTTTAAGAATCATACAGAATCTTTTTTAAATTATGTAGGCGATTGGATTCCTAACATTTTCAATATGCTTCTATGATTCCTAAATGATTCAAAACACGTAGAAAATAAATAGGGTATATGGCGCATCAGCCATGTGGGGTATCTGTATATAATAAATATGTGCCCCCGCTAAAATCTCTAAAAAAGGTTGTAAAGTACTTAGCTAGTAAGTAGCCCAAACACCAAACTCAAATATTAGAAAAAATACTATTGGTATGTACCACCCTTTAATTACCCAATAAATAAAGGGTCTTTCATTGCTTTGCTCATCTTTATTTTTTTTATAGTTTCCGCCCCATACAAATAATGAGCAAAATATGGCTAATCCAATTAAAAAAATATGGGCGTTCATTGTAAACCTAAATATAGCGCAAAGTTTGTACTACATATATGACTTAATAAGGTGGTCGGGTTTACACAATAAATGTTGAAAAATATACAAAACATATGTGTTTGAAAGTACATGATTAGACAATTGCAAGTACTACATTATGCGGGGTCATTGAAAGTACAGCGTACTTAATAGAACCGCCTTATTACCTTTACAGATTAATAGACACATGGAGTAATATTAATGAAGCATGTTCGAAACATTAAAATACAGTTTGTACTTTATTGTGCGGTTAATACCGCCTTATTATCTTATAAACTTATTGGCTTATTGGCTTAGTGCCATACAGCCATATAGACCTTNACCTTAGTTTACTCCTGATCTATAAATCCCTTGCCTGTTGTATTCTGTTCCCACAAGGATACAGAATAACAGAGTAAGAGATAAAGGTACTTCATGTTATGAGAAAAAATTTTTCGCCAACAGTAAAGGGAATACAAAAAAATATTTTAAAAAAAGTTGTGAATATTATTTGTTTAGTCGTTAATTGAATCTATCAAAATGCATTGAGTTAATTATGTTTTAAGAATTTAATACAAAATAAATTGACTAGATTCATCTATAGATTGTATAGT
>FUFK010060396.1_pt1 | contig 11834 bp, 10 predicted proteins | sample 1021851 | NCBI WGS metagenome assembly FUFK01 (sample SAMEA51879418, study PRJEB19060) | metagenome
CAAAGCCTCTAAACTTGAGTACAGTATAAATAAAGGTGAGGGAGCATTTTACGGTCCAAAAATAGAATTTGTTTTAAGAGATGCAATAGGTAGAGATTGGCAATGTGGAACAGTCCAAGTTGATTTAAATTTACCAGGTAGACTAGATGCATCATACGTAGATAAAGATGGTACTAAGAAAGTTCCTGTAATGTTACATCGTGCATTATTTGGATCACTTGAGAGATTTATAGGAATTCTGATTGAAAACTATGCTGGAAAATTTCCGTTTTGGATATCTCCGTTACAAACAGTTGTTATACCTATTTCCGAAGACTTTGAAGAATACGCAAAAAAAGTTTCTAATAAGATAAGAGAAGCTGGTATTACATCAATGGTTGATTTAAAAAATCATAATTTAAATTATAAAATAAGAGATCATTCATTAGCAAAAATACCTCTTTTAATAATTTGTGGTAAAAAAGAAGTTGACAGTAACTCAGTAACCATTAGAAGATTGGATTCAAATAAACAAGAAAATATGGAACTAAACACATTTCTAAAAAAATTTTCTGCTTTAAACAAAGCACCTTCAAATATTTAAGTGGCAGATTTTAAGCAAAACTATTTTCAAAGAAGAACCAAGGATCGTGGACCTCGATCAAATAACAGAATTTCCTCACCCGAGGTTCAAGTTATTGCAAGTGATGGAGAAAACTTAGGTGTTTTAAATACTAATGAGGCAATCTCAATGGCAAAAAATCAAGGTTTGGATTTAATCGAAATTGCCCCAAATGCCAATCCCCCAGTTTGTAAAATAATGGACATGGGTAAATATAAATATGATGCGCAAAAAAAAGCAAACCTTGCAAAAAAGAAACAAAAAATAATTGCTTTAAAAGAAATTAAAATGAGACCAGTAACTGAAACGCATGATTATGAGTTTAAAGTAAAAAATGCTAAAAAATTTATTGCCAAAGGTGATAAGGTAAAGTTCACCATTAGATTTAAAGGACGTGAACTTCAACACTCTCATCTAGGAAATGAATTGATGGCCAAAATTAAAGAGGATATGAAAGATATTGGTAAAGTCGAATTGCACCCCAAGTTTGATGGGAAGCAAATGATTATGGTAATTCAACCTTTATAGGCTTTAATATAGGTTGTAAATTTTCTACATTCTTTGTATAACCTCGTCCAATTATGCCAAAATTAAAAACAAANAGCTCAGCAAAAAAAAGATTTAAAATTTCAGCTAGAGGGAAAGTTATGATGGCCCAAGCTGGAAAGAGGCACGGCATGATAAAAAGAACTAATTCTCAAATAAGAAAACTTAGGGGCACTACTGCGATGTCAAAACAAGATGGTAAAATTGTTAAATCGTATATGCCTTACAGCTTAAGGGGTTAAAATGGCAAGAGTTAAAAGAGGTGTAACAAGTAGAGCTAAACATAAAAAAGTTTTAAAAGCTGTAAAAGGTCAGTGGGGAAGAAGAAAAAATACTATTAGAGTTGCAAAGCAAGCTATGGAAAAAGCTATGCAATANGCATANAGAGATCGAAGAAATAANAAAAGAGATTTNAAATCANTGTGGATNCAAAGAATNAACGCGGGTGTGAGAGCTGAAGGTTTGACNTATTCCAAGTTTATTTATGGTTTAAATAAATGTGGAATTAAAATTGATAGAAAAATTTTAGCTGAGATAGCCTATGATAGCCCAGAAGCCTTTAAAACTATTGTCCAAAAAGCACAATCTGCTTTAAATTAATCTTCACTATTGTTTTATTTCGCTGAAGAAATAATCTGTAAAAATGTCTGATCTAAAAAAAATAANAGACGAATTTATATCAAAATTAAAAGGTAAATTAGATCTAGCAGAACTTAATCAAATTAAATCTGATCTATTTGGTAAAAATGGGTTGGTCTCATCTCAATTTAAAAAAATAGGTACTATTGACGTCTCAGAAAGAAAAAAATTCGCATCTGATTTGAATATAATTAAGGATGAACTTCAAGATCTTATAAATTTAAAAATAAACGAAATAGAAAAAGCAAATATTAATGAAAAATTGGAAAAAGAAAAAATTGATGTTACTTTACCAGAGCGATCATTTGTAAGGGGTAAAATCCATCCTGTATCACAAACAATTGATGAAATATCTTCTATATTTTCTGAAATAGGCTTTAGTGTAGAGGAAGGACCAGATGTTGAAAATGAATATAACAATTTTACTGCTTTAAATACTCCAGACAATCATCCAGCAAGAGATATGCATGATACATTTTATCTTGATGAAAAAAAAGAAAGATTGCTGCGNACTCANACGTCTCCNGTTCAAATTAGAACAATGTTAAAAGACAAACCACCTTTTAAAATAATNGCACCTGGCAGAACATACAGATCNGATAGTGACCAAACACATTCACCAATGTTTCANCAAGTTGAAGGTCTTCATATAGANAAAAATATAAATATGGGTCANTTAAAAGGTTGTTTGAATTATTTTATCAAAGAATTTTTTGAAGTNAAAAAAATAAANATGAGATTTAGGCCAAGTCATTTTCCTTTCACAGAACCNTCTGCCGAAGTTGATATTGGATANGAAATCAAAGATGGAAAAATTATTATNGGGGAAGGTGATCAGTGGCTAGAAATANTNGGTTGNGGGATGGTTCATCCAAATGTTTTAAAAAATGTTAAGGTNGATCCNACTAAGTTTCAAGGTTATGCGTTTGGAATAGGAATTGATAGATTNGCGATGTTNAAATATGGAATTAATGATCTTAGAGCTTTCTTTGATTGTGATTATAGATGGTTAAANCATTTTGGATTTGATCCTTTNGACGTACCTACGAANTATAGAGGCCTAAGTAGATGAAAATCACATTTGATTGGTTAAAAGATCANTTAAAAACTAATCTGAAAGAAAAANATCTTTTAGAACAACTTACNAATATAGGNCTAGAGGTAGAAAGTGTGGAAANTCTTTCATCTGNTNATCAANTATTTAAAGTTGCAAAAATTATCAAGACAGAAAAACANCCAAACGCAGANCGACTTAAAGTTTGTGANGTAAACGTCGGTGAGAAAGAACTTAAAAAAGTTGTTTGTGGTGCCACCAATGCGAGNGANGGACTTATTACNATATATGCACCNCCAGGTGCAATTATNCCNAAGACTAACACAAAATTAGAAATAGCAAAAATTAGAGGTGTAACNTCTTACGGAATGCTTTGCTCTGAGTCTGAGTTAAATTTATCTGATGAGAGTGATGGTATTACCGAATTATCAAAAAAATATGAAAAAAATATTGGTAAAAGTTATTTTTCAAAATCAAAATCTAATCTTATTGATTTATCTATTACACCTAATCGACCAGATTGTCTTGGTGTGAAGGGAATAGCTAGAGATCTTGCAGCTTCAGGTTTTGGAAGGTTAATAGNATCTAAAGANAAANANATTAAATTAAAANCAAAACAAACTTTAAAAGTTAANATTAATAAGGAGAAAGGACAAGNGTGTAGTGCTTTTGGNAGTTGTTTNATTAAAAATGTAAAAAATACCGANAGTCCTCAATGGCTCAAAGANAAATTAATTTCAGTTGGTCAAAAACCTATTTCAGCTATTGTTGATATAACAAATTATGTAATGCTTGATATTAATCGACCATTACACGCATATGATGCCGACAAAATTGAAAANGGGATAATCGTTAGAAACTCAAAATCTGGAGAAGAATTTAAAGCACTGGACAATAAAATTTATAGGTTAGAAAAAGGTATGTGTGTTATTAGTGACAACAAAGGAGTTTTAGGATTAGGTGGTATTATTGGTGGCACAAGATCNGGCACAGAATTTGATACAAAAAATATATTATTAGAGTCTGCTTATTTCGATCCAAGATCAATTAGAAATACNGCAAAAAAATTGAATTTAGATACAGATGCAAAATTTAGATTTGAAAGAGGAATTGANCCATTATCNATCGAAACNGGTTTAAAGAAAGCNGCATCACTAATTCANGAAATTTGTGGTGGNGAAGTTAGTAAAATCGATATTCAAAAAATTGAATCTTATAAAACCAAAATTATAAACTTTGATGTAAATTCTTTTGAAAATATAGTTGGATTTAAAATTTCTGAAAAGGAAATCCAAAGAATTTTGAATGATCTTGGTTTCATTATTAAAAAAGAAAAAAATTCTTTAAAGTTGNTAGTTCCTTCNTGGAGACCAGATATNTCACAGCAAATAGATATTATTGAAGAGTTGGTAAGAATAAGNGGTTACGATAAAATAAAAACAATTGACCCAATNAAGGATAGATCTAAATCCACTTTAACTCAAACTCAAAGATTATTCCATTTCTTACAAAGAGCAATTGCTTCAAAGGGTTATTTAGAGACAATAACATGGTCATTTACAGATCAAAGTTATAACAATCACTTTAGAGAAGCTGGTAAAGAAATAAAAATTGTAAACCCTATAAGTTCTGAATTGGGAGTTTTAAGAAATTCCATATTTTCAAATTTAATCATGTATATGAGTAAAAATTTGGATAGAGGCTTTAAAGATTTATCTATATTTGAGATAGGTCCTGTTTTTACTGGTTCAAACCCAGGTGAGCAAAAGACAGTAGTTTGTGGTTTGTCAGCNGGTAAAAAATCAAGACTTTCTTGGATCGATAAAGAGAGAAATATTGATTTATTTGATGCAAAAAGAGATGTAGTGCAAACTTTGAGTGAAGCAGGTTATAATTCTGATCATTTTTTTATTGATAGCAAAACACCCAATTATTATCATCCAGGTAAGTCCGGTAGAATTTTCTTAGATCATAGTAAAGATAAAGTTGCAGCTTATTTTGGTGAAATTCATCCTAATATTCTAAAAAAAATTGATATTAAAACTGAAAATTTAATAGGTTTTGAAATCTTTTTAGAAAATTTAAAACTTTCAANAAAAACATTGAAAGATCAAAAATNAAAGTTTNCTGTATCGGATTTTCAAAAATCAGAGCGAGATTTTGCATTTGTAGTTAATAAAGATGTAGAGGCACAAGAGTTAATAAGCGTAATCTCTAATGTGAATCCAAATCTTATTAGCAATATAAAAGTTTTTGATGTTTATGAAGGTGAAAATATTCCAGACAACCAAAAGTCTATAGCGATCAGTATAACAATTCAGTCATCAGAAAAAACTTTGAACGATAAGGACTTAGAGAAAATTAATAATTCAATCATAGAAGCAGTGGAAAATAAAACTGGNGCTAAAATTCGATCTTGAAATTAAAATGAGTACAATCNATAATATCAGAAATTTTGCAATTATTGCCCATATTGATCATGGGAAATCTACAATAGCTGATAGAATAATCCATCAATGTGGTGGTTTGACAGAGAGAGAAATGAAATCACAAGTGCTTGACTCTATGGATATAGAAAGAGAGAGAGGTATCACAATAAAAGCACAGACTGTAAAATTAAACTATAAAGCAAAAAATGGAAAAAATTATATTTTAAATATAATAGATACCCCNGGTCATGTAGATTTTAGTTATGAGGTTAGCAGATCTTTGTACGCTTGTGAGGGGTCAATATTAATTGTAGATAGTACTCAGGGTGTAGAAGCTCAAACACTAGCTAATGTTTATCAAGCTCTCGACATTAATCACGAAATAATTCCAGTTTTAAATAAAGTTGATTTACCTGCATCCGATCTGGATAGAACAAAAAAACAAATTGAGGATGTGATAGGAATCGACACTGAAAATGCAATTCCTTGTTCAGGAAAAACAGGGGAAGGTATAAATGATATTTTGGAACAAATTATAGATAAATTACCAAGCCCAAAAGGGTATTCTGAAAAAGATTTAAAATGTTTGTTAGTTGACAGCTGGTATGACACTTATCTAGGTGTTGTAATATTAGTTAGAGTTATTAATGGTAAATTAACTAAAAATATGAAAATTAAAATGCTTTCTACAAATCAAGATTATATTGTTGAAAAAGTTGGAGTTTTTACTCCAAAAGCAAAAAATATAGATGAATTAAATACTGGAGAAATTGGTTTTATTACAACAGGAATAAAGATTCTTTCAGAAACTAAAGTNGGTGACACTATCTGTGACGCTTCAAAACCAATTCCAGATGCGCTACCTGGTTTTAAACCAAGTAAACCTGTCGTNTTTTGTGGGTTATTTCCAGTTGATAGTTCTGAATATCAAAAACTTAAAGATGGATTGGCAAAATTACAATTGAATGATGCTAGTTTTTCTTTTGAACCAGAATCATCCTCTGCTTTGGGTTTAGGTTTTAGATGTGGATTTTTGGGCCTTCTTCATTTGGAAATAATTACCGAAAGATTAGAAAGAGAATTTGATGTTAATTTACTTACTACAACTCCTGGGGTTGTTTATAAGATTAATTTGAATAGCGGAGAAATTATTGATTTACAAAATCCCTCAAGTCTTCCTGACCCAACTTTGATAAATTTTATTGAAGAGCCATGGATTAAAGCAACTATTATAACACCAGACCAATATCTTGGATCAATTATAAAACTTTGTCAGGACAAAAGAGGAGTTCAAACTAATTTAAGTTATTCTGGAAATAGAGCTGTATTAAGTTATGAGCTACCATTGAATGAAGTTGTTTTTGATTTCAATGATAGAATTAAATCAATGACTAGCGGATATGCAAGTTTTGATTATGAAATATTAGAACATCGTGAGGGTGATTTAGTAAAACTAAGTATATTGGTAAATGGTGAAACAGTAGATGCCTTAGCAATAATGATACATAAGGATTTTGCTCAGAAAACAGGGAGAGAGGTATGCGAAAAATTAAAAACACTTATTCCAAGGCATAATTTTATGATACCTATCCAGGCAGCCATTGGAGGTAAGATTATTGCAAGAGAGACTATCAAAGGATTTAAAAAAGATGTTTTAACAAAAATTCATGGTGGTGGTGCTACCGATAGAAAGCGTAAGTTATTAGAGAAACAAAAAAAAGGAAAAGCTAGATCTAAACAATTTGGAAAAGTTGAGATTCCTCAAGANGCATTTATTGGTGTCTTAAGAATTGATAAAAGTTAGTTTATCTTTCTTCTTTCAATATCTTTTTTTATCCTAAATAATAAATCATAACTTTTAAAAAATAATGATATTTCATTAATTTTATTTTTTTTATAAAATTTTTCTAAAAGTAATTTTATACTTCTTCGATTCTTTTTTTTGTATCCATCATATATTTCTTTTTTAACATTTTTAAAAATGAATATTTTTTTTGTTTTATTTTTAAGAAAATTTGAAAACATTAAATATATTTGTAATCTTTTAAATGAAAATTCAATCTTTAATTCCTCAAAAAGCCCACTTTCTTTCTTTGTTTTAGAGTAATTCAAAATCTTAAATTTTTTTGGAAAACCGAAATATTTTACTATTAAAGCAAGTGGATGAGGCAACCAATCAAAATAAGGTTTTTTGGTGCTATTTTTTATATCTTTTTTACCATAGANCATTTCAATTTTTTTNGAGTNTTTGTAACNTTTTTTAAAAATTTTANATTTTTCAAAATTTAAAATATCATTATGNTGTATCATAATTTTTTGTTTAAAATTTCNATTTAATTTNGATAATTTTTTAAGCTCATTGAAATTTTNCACTAAAGGTTTNTCAACAATTATATNNTTTTTATTTTTCATNGCATAATTTAGNTACTNATAGTGCGAGTCNACTGGTGAAGTNATTATAATAAGATCAAATATATTTGATCTAAAAAATTTTCTAATNTTCTGTTTTTTTTTTCGTATGTCCCTTTTCGAAAAAATTTTAACTAAATTGAACTTATTCGACTTTTCAATTTCTTCTTGAAAAGCCTTACCCATTTTACCTCTGCCTATTAGTCCAATATTATATACTTTCATTAAAGTAACCTTGGTTTTGGAAAGGGGATTAAAAATTTTCCTCCTTTTTTCTGAAATTTTTTATTTTTTTTAATTATTATGTCCGCATAATTCCATGCAAATATAATTAAAACGTCTATTTTTTTTCTATCTAAAACAGATGGATTTAAAATATTAATTTTTGTACCAGGAATACACAAGCCATGTTTTAATTTGTTATCATCAAAAATAAATTGAATATCTTTTTCCGAAATATCAAAATAATTTAAAAAAGTAGTTGTTTTGGCTGCAGCACCGTAGCCTGCAAAATTCATATGATTTTTTTTACAATTTTGAATAATTGAGTGCAATTTATATTTGCAATCTGCAATTTTTTTTTCAAATTTTTTATAGGTGACAGTTTTGAATAAATTTAGTGTTTTTTTTTCTTTCAAGATTTGTTTTTTTATATTTTTTTGAATTCTAATATTTTTGTTTTTTGAAGCATAGACTCTTAACGAGCCTCCTTGAGCATCTGGCGTTTTAAAATTTATAACATTAAGATTGAATTTTTTTACAAATTTACAAATTGGATACAGCGCATGATAATCTAAATGTTCATGATAAATTGTATCAAATGTATTTTTTTTTAAAACTGAGGCCCTATAAGAAATTTCAAATATAAATAATCCATCTTTTTTAAGTAGATTTTGAACCCCACTAAAAAAGTCACTTAAATTTTCCACATGAGCACACACATGATTAGCAGTTATAATATCGAAATCACCATATCTTTTTTTTATTTTATCACTTTCTCTTTTAGTAAAAAAATTGTCTATTTGTATTATTCCTTTTTTTTTAGACAATCTTTTTAAATTTTTAGCTGGATCAATTCCAAGTCTAAAATATTTCTTTTTTTCAAAAAAATTTAGAAAGGTTCCATCATTTGAGGCAATATCTAAAATTTTGCCACCATTACTTTTGTATTTTTTTTTTATTTCATCAGCATATTTTTTAAAATGTAGAAAATTTTTTTTNGAGGTATTTGTTTTATAAAGGTAATTACTAAACATTTTAGACGGCTTTATAGAATGGGTTAATTGTAGGTGTCCACAATTAAAACAATATTTTAGGCCTAGAGGATATCTTTTTAATTTCTTACTTATTTTAACTTTTGAGTACGCGTTTGCTAGCGGAGTTTTTCCTAAATCAATAACTTTCTTTAAATTTTTAGAATTACATAAACGACAAAATTTTATCTGAACGCAATCTTTTTTTTGCACTATTTATATTTTGAGATTATTTTTTTTATCTTTGGTTCTTTATCCATGTTTAATCTAACCAAATCTTTTTCATAATCGAATTTGTCTCTTTTTCTACTACTATACGAGAGAAAGTGCGTATTCTTTAAAAAGTAGGCTAAATGATCTTGATTATAAGTTGTAAAAAATAAGTCGCCTTTTTTCATAACTTTATAATTCAACTTTGATCCTTTAGATCTATTTCTGTAAAAAAATAATATTTCTCCTTTTAATATGTAACAAAAATGCTCATCTTTTTTGTGATAATGATTTGCTCTTATGGTTCCTTTTTTTGAAAAAATTTCTATTGATGATGAAAAGTCTTTATCTAATATTTTCAACAAGTAACCTCTTTTGTCCTCAAAAACTTTTCCTGTCTTATGAACAAACTTAAATTTTTTTTTCATATTTTTTTGAATATTTTGTGATTTCTTTTATACCACTCAATTATCATTGGAAGATCCTTTATTAAATTTCTTTTTGGTCTCCACCCTAATTTTTTTATTTTTTTTGACGAAACTGAGTACCTTTTATCATTGTATAATCTGTCTTTGGTAAATTTAATAAATTTTTTTGGATTTTTTTTGAAGATTTTACAAATATGCTTAGCAATGTTGATATTCTGCTCAAAAAAATTACTCCCAACATTAAATGTGCCTTTATCTCTCTTTTTTACTAAAAGTATTAGTGCATTTGCGAAATCTTCTGCAGATAAATAATATCTGATATTTTTACCATTTCCGTGTATAGGGATTGGCTTATTATGAATTAGATTAACAATAGAAGTTGAAATAAGTTTTTCTGGATATTGTCTAATGCCATAGATATTATTAGCTCTCACAATTATTATTTCTTTTTTATAAGTATATTTGTAACTATTTATCAATATTTCAGCTGCAGCTTTCGATGCAGAATATGGGTTAGTAGGATTTACTAATTGGTTTTCAAAACAAGTGCCGGTTACTTTTTCACCATATACTTCGTCTGAGCTTACATGTAGAATTTTTTTAACTTTTTTTTTAATACATTCTAAAAAAAACGCATGAGCACCAAGTGAATTAGTTTTTGTAAAATTTAGTGGGGAAATAAAAGAATTATCAACATGACTTTCTGCAGCAATATTTATGGCTAAATCACAATTATTTAAAAAATTTGTATATTTTTTGGTATCATTTATATCACTCTTAATAAACCTCGCTCTTTTTGATTTTAAAATTGATGAAATAAAAGATTTATTTCCTGCATAAGTTAACTTGTCTAGGATTATTATTTGACTTTTAGTAAAGTTTTTAAAAAAAGCTTCTGATACGTGCGAGCCAATAAATCCAGCTCCACCAGTAATAAAAATTTTTTTTAATTTATTTTTCATTTGTTGTATAATGATGTAATAAACTATTTAAAAGCCCTAAATTTTGCAAATATAAAATGAAGATATTTGATTGTTTCATGTATTTTGATGAAGATTTATTATTAGATTTGCGACTTAACATCTTAGATAAATTTGTAGATAAATTTGTAATAGTTGAGTCAAATCTTACACATACTGGAAAATTGAAAGAATTTAAATTTGATATAAATAAATTTAAAAAGTTTGAAAAAAAAATAAGTTATCATCCAATAGAAAATCTTTTAATTGATAAAGATTTGAAGATNAAAAAAAACTGGTCCCAAAACCATTTAGTTGATCAATCCATAAGAAACTCAATTTCAAATTATATCACTGATGCTTCGGATAATGATTGGATTATTATTTCAGACATAGATGAATTACCAAATCCTGATACAATTCAGCATTTTGACGTGAGAAATAAATACTCTTTTTTTGAGCAACAATTATTTTATTATAAATTCAACTTGAAATGTATGTCAGAACCTCCATGGTATGGCTCCCGTTTGTGTGTAAAAAAATATTTAAAATCACCTCAATGGTTAAGAAACATCAAAGTGAAAAATCAGGATAAATTATTCAATAAAATTTTCAATAATCAACAAATATTAAAAAATGGTGGATGGCATTTTAGTTCAGTAAAAAAACCTTCAGAGATTATAACAAAAATGAAATCTTTTGCACACAGTGAACTTGTGAAAGATTATATGTTAAATGAAAATTATATAATGAAAAAAATAAATAATTGTGAAGATATTTTCGAAAGAAACATTGTTATAGAAAAAGTCGAGTTAAATANTAATTTTCCTGATTATTTATTAAAAAATAAAAATAAGTATAATGAGTTTATAATTTAGCTATTATATCAATTTTTTAGGAGAGGTGGCCGAGTGGTTGAAGGCGCACGCTTGGAAAGCGTGTAAAGGGGTAACTCTTTCATGGGTTCGAATCCCATTCTCTCCGCCATAAATAATCTTTATTTTATGCGGTCAATTTGACATTTTTTGTTTATTGGTAAAATTATTAAATGAGCAATTTATTGTAAAAAATGATATAATTAATTTTTCCGTAAAATAAAAAATGGCGACATTAAATAAATATCAAGCAGACTCGATTAAAGTTCTTAAAGGTCTAGAAGCAGTAAGGAAAAGACCTGGAATGTATATTGGTGATACAGACGATGGCACAGGTCTCCATCACATGGTTTATGAAGTTGTTGACAACTCAATAGACGAAGCATTAGCAGGTTATTGTAAAAATATTGATGTTTTCATGAATGCTGATG
>FUFK010056950.1_pt1 | contig 11833 bp, 9 predicted proteins | sample 1021851 | NCBI WGS metagenome assembly FUFK01 (sample SAMEA51879418, study PRJEB19060) | metagenome
GATCCGGCAAGGGCTCGGTGCGCGGGTCGAGGCGCGAGTCGCTGCGCACCGCCGGCGGCGCTTCAGCGGGGCTGAGCGGGCGCACCGGCTCGGGGGTCTGCCGGGCCACGGGCACGTCGACCCGTTTGCCCAGCACTTGATGCAGCAGGGTATCCAGAATCGGCGTGATGCCGCTCACGGCGTGTCTTCGTCCAGGTGGAACGCGGAATCCATGGAGGTGGCTTCCTGGGGCCCGTAGGAACGGCGCAAATCCCGCTTACGCCTGGACGTGCCGATCAGCCCGGCCAGTTCGTCCCGGCGCGCCACCAGGCAGCGGCGTATTTCCAGGTCACGCTCGAGTATCCGCTCCAGCAGTTCCGCTTTGCGGGCCCGCTGTGAGGGGTCGAGCGCGGTGTCCTGCTCGCGGCTGGAGAGCTGTTCCACGTCCACCAGATAGTGCGCCTCTTCGTCCATCAGGGCGTCCCAGTCCTGGCGGCGCACGCAGTCCAGCATACGCCCGGAGCGCGCCAGCAGGGCCTCATAGGCGAGCAGTACCTGTTCCGCCGACAATGCCCGGCGCGGGGATTCGATTTCGGTCATTCAGCCCCCTGATGCGCGGCGGGTTTGATCTGGTTCCAGGCTTCACCCAGGTCCGCCAGCAAGCGGCCGGCCTCGTCCAGTCTGGCCGGATCGTTACGCAGATTGGCGTTAAGCAGCAAACGGGCGATGTAGTCGTACAGCGATGCCATGCGGTCGGCGAGCTCGCCGCCCTTTTCCCGGTCCAGGGCCGCCAGCAAGCCGTTGTTGACGATGTCCAGCGCTTTCGAAATGGCCTTGCCCTTCTCCGCCACCTGCCCTTCGCGCATGTGCAGCGCGGCCGCACGGATGGCGGTGCCGGCGCCGTCGAACAGCATGCTGATCAATTGATGGGGGCTGGCCGACATTACCCCGCTTTCCACCCCTACCCGGGCGTAGGCCCCCGCGCCCCGGGCGTACCCGGCGGCGCCACGCGTCATTGTCATGAGTCGTACCCTCTGCTGGTTACCTTTCCTGGCTTACTGGCTCAACTGGGCGTTCAGCGAATCGAACTGCTGAGTCAGGTAGCTGCTGGTGGAGTTCATTTCCGCGATCATCGAGTCCAGCTTGCTGAACTGCTCGCGGTAGCGGGCGATGGTGCTGTCGATGCGCTCCTCGGTGCGCAGGTAGCGTTCGCCGAGGCCCTCGATGCGGTCTTCCAGACCGCTGGTGGCGTTCCCCAGGGTGCCGCTTTCACCGAGCATCTTGCCGAGGGTGGCATCAAGCTGCGCCGCCAGGCCCTCCGATTCTCCGGTGCCGGAGAAGAAATCCGTCAGCGCGCCGAGATTGTCCGCCACCGCGGCGTCCAGTTTTTCGTCGTCCACTTCCAGGGTGCCGTCGATGGTGAGGTCCACGCCGATATCGGCGAGAGCGCTGAATTCACCGCCGGACACCACGCCGCCCATGACGCCGCGGATACGGGATTCAATGCCGCGCAGGGTGGTGTCGCCGAGCAGCTCGCCGCTGGTACCGGTTTCCTGGTCGTAGCTGGTGAGGCTGTCCATGGTCTTCTGGAGGCTGTTGTAGCTTTCCACGAAGCTGGTCACCGCTTTCTTGATGCCGGCGGTGTCGCGGGTCACCGAGATGGTGGCGTTGCCCTCTTCCTCGAGGTTGAGCGTGACCCCCTGAACCGCGCCTTCCACGCGGTTGCTCTGGCTCTCGATATCGATGCCGTTGACGCTCAGAGACGCATTGATGGCGGTGACCTCGGTGCCGGCATCCACGGCGAGGGTGTCGCCGAGACCGCCGGTACCGAAGTCGACGCTGGCGATCGCCGCGTCGGTGCCGGTGTCGGTGGCGGACAGCACCAGCCGGTGCGGCTGACCGCTGCCGTCGTTGACCAGTGAGGCCTGGACGCCCTTGCCCGCCTCGTTGATGGCGTCGCGGATGCCTTCCAGGGAGCTTTGCTCCTCGCCCACGTCAACACTGAAGCTGTCGCCGTTACCGAGTGTGAAACTGATCGCGCCGGCGCCCAGCGGCTCGGTTTTGTCGGTGACGCCCTGGGTGGCGATGCTGTAGGCGCGGGCCTTGTTGTTGACCACGATATCGTGGGTTCCGGGTAACGCGTCCTCGCCGACCACGGCGTTCAGGGCGTCGCCGGACACGCTGCTCTTCACCGCGTCGAACTGCTGGCTGTCGCCCAGCTTGGCGGCCGCCTCGCGGAAGTCCGCAAGCTTGCTCTCCAGCGTGCCGTAGGCGGAGATTTTCGCCTGATAGCTTTTCTGTTGCTGGGTGATCGGCGCCAGCTGCTGACGCTCCGCCGATTCCATCTGATCGAGCAGACCGTTGAGGTCGAGCCCGGAACCGATACCCAAAGAAGAAATAGAAGCCATGGTCTTTCCTTGCAAAGTACCTTCGTATTGTGCGCCGCCCCGGCGCCGCCGCAGCGGTGAATAAGGGCGACCATTTACCGCTATTTCATGCTATCGGCGGTAACCGTCACGACTTTAGCGCGCCGCCACTAGCCGGGCGCGGGCAACGAAGCCACCGGCTCGCCGAGCCGCTCCAGCGCGCCGCCTTCCAATAACTGCTCGGGGTCGGCGCCGGGAAAGGCACTGCCCCGGGAGATCTGCACCTGCACCGGCATGCCCTGGTCGTCCAGCCGCCGCACCCAGGCCAGCAACCCGCCCTGATAACGCACCAGGCTGCCCACCGGCCAGCGCCCGAAGTGGGCGCGGTGACGGTCCACCCAGCGGCGGTCGAACTGGTGGGGCGAGTCGTGCAGGTGGCCGTAAATCGCTTCCGCGGACCAGGGGCGCCGGCCCGGGCGCACCCGCGCCATCACGTCGGACACATCCACCACCGAGGCGAGCCGCGCCAGTTCCGGCAACTCGTCGGCGCCGCGTCCATGGGGATAGCCGTGGCCGTCCAGCCGCTCGTTGACGTCGCGCACCACCGCCTCCACCACCGACGCGGCCAGCCAGCGGCAGCTTTCCAAACGCTGGGTGATCAGTGCCACATGACCCTGCAGCCAGCGGTACTGGCTGGCGTTGAGAAACTGCATCTCAAGAAGATCCCGGGGCAACAGCGCCTTACCCAGGTCGTGCACCAGCCCGGCGGCGGCCAGTGCCTTGCACAGCTCATGGGGCATTTTTTCACTTCTGGCGAAGTCCAGCAGATGGACCGACACGCCCAGGGAATGCCGCACCAGCAGCGTTTCCTTATCCAGGCACTGCACCGCGAACAACAGCGCCTCACGGTCCTCGTCCTGCAGTGCCAGCAGGCGGTCCGCATGCCGCGACAACTGCACCGCGTCGACCATGCCGCCCTGGCGCAACGCCAGAATCTGGTTGTCCAGATAGGCGGCGGTGGGCGCCAGCCGGCGAGTCATGGCGGTGGCGTAATCGTGCGTCTGGCGGCGGCTCACGCTGCCGTGCTCTTCGTTTTTGTTACCCTGGAACAACTGGGACGGCGCCAGCGGCGTGCGCATGTTGCCCGCCATGCGCGCCGCCTCACGCTCGATCTCGCGGACCATGAACCACAAGCGCCGGTCGTCCTCGGCGCTGCGCTCGGCGAACACAAACCCCACTTTGACCAGGCCCCGCTGCGCGTCCGCCTTCTGGTGGCGCGGGCTGCCACGCACCAAGAACCGGGTGCCGTTGGGGAAAAACAGCTCCAGCTCGAACACCGCCGCGTTGGACATCAGCGCGGTCATGGCGCTGGCCGACAGCTCCACCAGACAGCCCTGCAAGGACAGATCGCGCAGATCGCCCTGGGCGGACAGGCCGCTTTCCCGGTCACGCAGCACCACGCCCACCTCCATGCCCAGCCGCAGCTCGGCACGGAAGGTATCGCGGCGCTGCAGAATCTCCATCTCCGGCGGGTAATCGCAACGGCACAGCATCCTGTCGTCACGCTCGAAACACATGTCCGCGCTTAATAAAGGTGTGCGCAATACGCCGCCGCGGGCCAGCCCCATCAGCCGGAAGCCGGCGCCACGGCGCAAATCCGCGGCGATATGCCGGATCGCGCTGATATCCAGCAGCAGGCTCTCACCCGGGTTCACCTCGAACACCACCACCGGCATCGGCTCGCCACCGGTCTTATCCAACGCCAGCGACGCCGCCCCCGGCTGGGTCAGATGTTCCAGCAAATCCTGTATTTCCGGGGGATGCTCCACCCGACTGAATGCATCGTCCTGCGACGTCATACCGATATCCCTCGCCTTCGCCTCGCTAACAGCCTTGCTTATCGGCACACCCCGGCGCGGCTTTAACCGCAAAACTTTTTGCCGCCAACCCTAAAGCGAAACGCGAATCCGCCGAAAGACGGTGTAACGGCCAGCGCCGTTGCTCTCAAACCAAACGGTGAATCACAAAAGGACATTTGCTATGTCAGTTATCAACACCAACATCACGGCCATGATCGGCCAACAGAACCTGGGCAAATCCCAGAGTGCTCTGCAGACCTCCATGGAGCGTCTGTCCTCCGGCCTCCGTATCAACAGCGCCGCTGACGACGCCGCCGGCCAGGCCATCGCCAACCGCATGACCGCCCAGACCACCGGTCTGGCACAGGCTCAGCGCAACGCCAACGACGGTATTTCCGTGGCGCAGACCGCTGAAGGCGCGCTCAACCAGGTCAACGACAACCTGCAGCGCGTCCGTGAGCTGACGGTTCAGGCACAAAACGACACCAACTCCCAGAGCGACCTGAACTCCATCCAGGACGAGATCAATCAGCGCCTGGACGAGATCAACCGTGTTTCCCAGGAAACCAACTTCAACGGCGTGAAGGTTCTGGCTGAAGACCAGGAATTCTCGATCCAGGTCGGCGCCAACGATGGCGAGAAGATCACCATGAACCTGAAGGAGATTAACGCCGGGACCCTGGGCCTAGACACCTTCAACGTAAACAAAGCTCTGGCCGAAGACGCCGCCGCCGGTGACAGCGTAACCATCGACGGCACCAGCTACGACATCGCCGCCAGCGGTAGCGGTGTCAACGGCACCGCTTCCACCACCGTGGACATCGACGACGTTACCGTCGGTACCACCACCGATACCGCCATCGATGGTGCCGACTCCAATGACCTGGTCTTCGGCGAAGACGGAACCGCCTACGTGAAAAGCGTGTCCGGCTCCACAACCAGCTACTACGAAGCCGAACTGAGCGTCACCGATGGCACCGCCACCTCTTCTCCGCAAATCAGCTTCACCGTGGCTGCCGATGCGGAAGAAGTGACTCATCTCACCGACACCGCTGCCGAAGCCGCCACCAGCGACCCGCTGGCCTCCCTGGACAGCGCCCTGAGCGACGTGGACAGCCTGCGCTCCGAAATGGGTGCCATGCAGAACCGCTTCGATTCCGCGATCACCAACCTGAGCACCACCGAAACCAACCTGTCCGCGGCCCGTTCGCGCATCGAAGATGCCGACTACGCGGTGGAAGTGTCCAACATGACCCGCGCGCAGATCCTGCAGCAGGCCGGCACCTCCGTTCTGGCCCAGGCCAACCAGGTACCGCAGAGCGTCCTGTCCCTGCTCGGCTAACCAGCCAGCCATCGGGATATAGAAGGCCCCGACAAGGGGCCTTCTTTCGTTCCGGCACCGCCAAAGCCCTGAAATAACCGCTTTAACCCCCGCCTAATCCCATCTTTAGCCCGCCCGGCCCACTGCTAACCTCTTCCTACCGCCATAACGCAGGCCCGGGGTCACCATGTCCGTCAAAACCAAACCGTCCGCCACATTCTCACGCATCAAGCACGCGTATCGTCAGGCCTGGAAAGGCCGGGAATTCGCAAAAGCGGAGAAACAAGCTGTCCTGATGACGCGGCGCCATCCGAACTATGCCTATTCATGGCGTTCTCTCGGCGCGGCCCGGGTGGAATTGAAGCGTCCGGCGGAAGCCCTGGAGGCGCTGGCGGAGGCCACTCGCCTGGAGCCGAACGATGACCAGGGGTTTTACTGGCTGGGTTCCGCCCGCTTCGCCCTGAAAGACTGGGATCAGGCGTCACGGGAGCTTCAGCAATGCCTGGCTTTGAATCCCCGGCACGCGGCGGCACACGCACTGCTGGCACGCGTATACAATGCCCAGGGCCTGCGCGAACGGGCGATGGAAAGTATCGACACGGCACGCTCCCTGGATCCGGACAGCCCCGCCATCCTGACCCAGAGAATCAATATTTTCTCGGCGGCGCGACGCATGGAAGACGTACTCGCCGACTGTCAGCGCCTGTTGGAGCTGGATAACAACAACCCCAGCGCCTATAGCCTGGTCGCCACGAAGTACTGCGAGATGACCGACTTCGCCCGCGGCGCTCACTACTTCGAAGAGGCGCTGAAACGCAGGCCGGACTATCTCGAGGCCTTTTCCAACCTAATCTTCAATGCCCATTACGACCCCTCTCTGAGCCGGCAGCACATAGCGGCCCTGATTCAGCGCTGGCGAGCAAGCTTTTCACCGGCGCAACGGCCACGCCGTCCGGAAGGCGGCGGTCGCGACGAGAGCCGTCAACTGACCATCGGCCTGCTCTCCGCCGGCCTGCGAATGCACCCGGTGGGCCAGATGATCACCTCCGCTTTGGAAAACCTGTCCGTCGACGACTTCCGGCTAGCGGTATATTCCACTAGCGATCTGAAAGATGTGCTCACCGCACGGATGCGGGCGATCACAGACAAATGGCATAACATTGCCGGCCGTCCGGACGCCACCGTGGAAGCGTTGATAGAGCAGGATCAGGTGGACATTCTGATCGACCTGAGCGGCCACACCGACGGCAACCGCCTGCGGCTGATCGCCCGGGAACCCGGCGCCGCTGATCGTTAAGTGGGTGGGCGGCCTGGTCAACACCACCGGGCTGGATGCCATTGATTACCTAATCAGTGACTCGGTGGAAACGCCACCGGGTTGCGACGCGGACTATCTGGAGAAGCTGATCCGGATGCCCGACGACTACATCTGCTATATGCCGCCCGAGCACGCGCCGCCGGTGGGCGCGCTGCCGGCCGCCGCAAACGGCTATGTGACCTTCGGCTGCCTGAACAACCCGGCCAAGATCAACCCTCAGCTGATCGGCGAGTGGGCGCGCCTGCTTGAGGAGATTCCCCACAGTCGGCTGCTGCTGAAGAGTGGCCAGTACAGCGACGCCACCTTCCGCGAACGTCTGTGGTCGGAATTCGAAGCCGCCGGCATCGAGCGGCAACGCGTAATGCTGGAAGGCCCGGAAAACCACATCGCCTTTCTCGATACCTACAACCGCATCGACATCGCCCTGGACCCCTGGCCCTACTCCGGCGGCCTGACCACCTGCGAAGCGCTGTTGATGGGGGTGCCGGTGATCACCCTGCCCGGCCCCACCTTCGCCGGACGGCATGCCGCCTCCCACCTGGTCAACGCCGGCCTGCCGGAACTGGTGGTGGACAACTGGGATGCCTACCGCGCCCGGGCCCGGGATCTGGCCAGCGATCTGGATAATCTGGCCACGGTGCGGCGCCACCTTCGCGACACCCTGGTGCAATCACCGGTGTGCGACGCGCCCCGCTTCGCCGCCCACCTGAGCGCCGCCCTGCGGGGCATCTGGCAACGCCATTGCCGCGATCTGCCACCCGCCGCTCTGACCTTTGAACGAGACGGCAGCGCCCGGTTCGAGGATCAAGCGCTGCCGGTGCCAGAACCGGTCACCCCCTCTGTCACCTTGAAAAAAGCGGCGATACAACGGGAAACAGCCGGCCAGTTCCACTTCGATTTCAGCGGCAAGATCGTAACCCTGGACAACGGCGGGCAGCTCCTGGAAACCGGCGCCGCGGACTCACTGCTGCCGCTCGGCGCCTTCGAGTTGCTGGTGTTCGATCCGCTCGGTGAACACACCTCGCACGCCGCCCGCCAGCGCGACGGGCTGCAGGTATTTCCACAAACAACCCTCGGCGACGGCGAACCGGCGGTGCACTACGCGTGCCTGGACCCGACGTTCAGCGCCACCCTCAAGCCGTTGCCGGACGCCGGCGACGGCGCCCGGGTGCTCACCGAACTGCCGGTCAATACGGTGGCGCTGGACAGCATTGAGGGACTGCCCAGTCTGGACTGGCTGGTTCTCGATCATCGCAGTGATAGCATGGCGGTGCTGGAAAACGGCGCGAACGCGCTGGCGAACACGCTGCTTATTCAGGCATCACTGCGGTTCGACGTTCGCCATGCCGGCCAACCGGATCTGTCGAAGCTTTGCCAATGGGCTCAAACTCACGGCTTCCGTCTGTACAGACTGAACAATCCCACCCACCGCAGCCATCTACCCGAGGAGATGGGCCCAGACCGGCAAGCCACTGAACTGGTCGCCAGCGAAGCCCTGTTGCTGCCCACGCCAAGGGCGCTGAGTGCCCTCGACGACAACCGCAAGGTGAGACTGGCCTTCCTGTTGCACACGGTGTACGGCATCAAGGATCTCGCCTATGCGCTGCTCGAGCAGGTCGACCCGCAGCAGGCGCACGCCTACCTGGACGCCGATGGCGGACTGCAACGCCCCTTCACGGAGCCGGCCGTCTTCGTGGTCGGCTGCGGCCACAGCGGCACCACCCTGATGGCATCGCTTCTCGGCGCGCACCCGAACATTTACTGCATACCCCGGGAAACCTACTGGTTCCTGAATAATCCGAAGCTGGACCAGGAGTACCCGCAAGCCCGGCGCGACGCCGCCGACGAGGGCAAGACCCTGGTGTGCGAGAAGACCCCCAAGCATGTGTACCGGATCGATGAGATCAAGCGGCGCTTTCCCAACGCCCGTGTCGTGGCGATGGTAAGGGACGGCCGTGACGTGGCCTGCTCCATCAAAAAGCGCACCGGATCACTGGACGGCGGCATCCAACGCTGGCGGCAGGATAATACCGAGCTGCTCAAGCATGAGAACGACGACCACGTTCACCGGGTCCGCTACGAGGATCTGATCCAAGACAAAGAGGGCACCATGGCCGGTGTTCTGGCCTTTCTCGGTCAGCAATACACGGACGAGGTGTTCGGCTTTTACAAGAAGAACTACAACTGGTTCGGCGTGCAACCGGCCAAGGAAACCGACGGCGTCGGCGAGCAAAGCCATGTCATGCGGCGCTCCTGGCAAATGAGCCAGCCCATCCATGATCGCCGCGGCATCTGGCGAGAGTCGTTGAGCGAACAGGAGGCAAAGCGCTTTGAAGCGCAATGCGCCGATCTGATGCGGCACTTCGGGTACCTCTGACAGGTATCCGCCGCCACCCGCCTGGGCCGGTGGCGGCATAAAGTTATGGGCGTGGCGGCCGATACAGGTACAAACCTGTGCATATCACTATCGGCTGAGGGCCCGCCCATGACCACGCCCGTGGACAACAACAGCGTTTCATCCCTGCCTTCGCAGTTCTCCTACCTGGCCGCGCGTCAGCGCGTGGAAAAAGTACTGGCACAGCTGCCCGCCGCCGGCGGCGCGGTACAGGAGAGCGACTCGGAAGGTCGGATGGTAGAACGGGAGGAGCTGGTCAAACCGGTCCAGCAGATCAACGAAGTGCTGCGCCGCTACGGCGTGGAGTTTCAACTGAGCGAGGATTCCGGGCGCACCATCATTCGCCTGATCGACCGGGAAAACGGCGAACTGATCCGCCAGATCCCTCCGGAAGAGGCCCTCAACGCCGCCCAACGCCTCGAAGAAGTAAAAGGCCGCCTCTTCAGCCTTGAAGTCTAAGCTTGGGCCCTGCCTCCGGCACGGCCCGCTCTTTAGCTATTAACTGTTAACTATCAACTATTAACTGCTTTTTATACTTGCATATTCATAACGTCTTTATAGGCGGACACCAGCCGATTGCGCATCTGCACGCCCATCTCGAAGGCGATGCTGGCTTTCTGGCTGGTGATCATGGTGTCGTGCAGCGACACGCCGGGCTCACCGGCCTGGAACGCCTTGGCTTTGTCGCCGGCGTCGGTCTGCATCTGGTTGATGCGCTCCAGGCTGGATTGCAGCGCCTCGCTGAAGCCGCCGCTGCCCACGGTGGTGTCCAGGTTCTGCCCGCCGGCCCGGGGCACGGCGGCGCCGGCCGCCTGCCCGGCGAGGTCCTGCATCTGGTTGAGCGCGGCCTGCATGGCCGGATTGATGGTCGGTGTGCTCATAACGTATCGCTCTGCGTTACCCGCTATTTGAACCGCAAGATTACCAGCCCCCGCCGGGACCCAAGCGGTCAAATGACGGCAAAAAGGCGGGCTTTTCTTTCCTTTGTGTGTCCCGGCGCTGCTCATAATGGCATGCGTCGCAATACCACCGGAAAGCAGCAATGCCTTTTCAACACTATTCCCGTCTCCCCGGGGGGCACGCATGAGCAACGGCGAGACCCGCCCGGACAATAACGGCATCGAACAGATGCTGGCGCGGCTGCGCGCCAACCCGCTGGTGCCGTTGCTGGTGGCCGGGGCCGCGGTGATCGCCCTGGTGGCGGCCATGCTGATGTGGGCCAGCGCGCCGGAATACCGGGTGCTCTACAGCAACCTCAGCGAAGCCGACGGCGGCCGCATCATCAGCGAATTGGAAAGCCGCGCGGTGCCCTATGAGTTCAGCCAGGGCGGTCGCGCCCTGATGGTGCCCGGCGACCAGGTCCACAAACTGCGTTTGCAACTCGCCGAGCAGGGCCTGCCGGAAGGCGGCAACGTGGGCTTCCAGATCATGGACGAGCAGGCGTTCGGGATCAGCCAGTTCGCCGAGCAGGTGAATTTCCAGCGCGGTCTGCAGGGCGAGCTGGCCAGCTCCATTGAAGCCCTGGGCCCGGTATCGCGGGCGCGGGTGCATCTGGCGATGGCCAAGCCGTCGGTGTTCATCCGCGACCGCGAGCCCGCCAAGGCGTCCGTGGTACTGACCCTGGAAGCGGGCCGCGCGCTGGGCGACGGCCAGGTCGACGCGATCGTGCATATGGTCTCCAGCAGCGTGCCGGAACTGGCCCTGGAAGACGTCACCGTGGTCGATCAGGCCGGCCGCTTGTTGTCCCGGCCCTCCGGCAGCGGCGGTGGCCTGGACGGCACCCAGCTGGAGTACGTGCGCGAAGTGGAGCGCGTCTACCGCCAGCGCATCGAGAGCATTCTGGCGCCGATCCTGGGCCCGGAGAACGTGCGCGCCCAGGTCACCGCGGAGGTGAATTTCGCCCGCCGCGAGGAAACCAACGAGCGCTACGGCCCCAACCAGGGCGGCAACCCGGCGGCGGTGCGCAGCAGCCAGACCCGGGCGGTCTACAGCGGCGGCGAGGATCTTGCCCAGGGCGTGCCCGGCGCGCTCACCAATACGCCCCCGGGCGCGGCGGCCTCGCCGGTGCAGCAGAACGACGATCAGCAGGANGGNGAAAACACCGAGGACNANGANNACANCACCAAGCGCCTCAACCACGAAGATGTGATCAATTACGAGGTGGACCGCAACATCACCCACGTTCAGCACGAGCGCGGCCAGGTGGAGCGGCTGTCGGTGGCGGTGGTGGTCGACTACCGCGACGGCGTGAACGAGGACGGCGAAGCCGCCCCGGGGCCGCTGAGCGACGACCAGCTGGAACGCATCAATCAACTGGCGCGCCAGGCGATGGGCTTCTCGGTGGAACGCGGCGACGGCCTGGAAGTGGTCAACAGCCCCTTCACCCGGGTGGAATCCGAGGACCAACAACGCGCCTGGTGGCAGGACCCGTTCTGGCAGGACTTCCTGTTCTCCATGGGCCGCTGGCTGCTGGTGGGCCTGGCCGCGCTGCTGCTGTTCCTGCTGGTGCTGCGGCCGATGCTCAAGCGCTACGCCCGGCAGGCCCCGGCACCGGCGGCGCGTCCGGCCCAGGCACAGGCCCCGTCACCGGCGCCG
>FUFK010113817.1_pt1 | contig 11833 bp, 13 predicted proteins | sample 1021851 | NCBI WGS metagenome assembly FUFK01 (sample SAMEA51879418, study PRJEB19060) | metagenome
TTGAAGGAATAACAAATATTACTGCACGTTTGCAACCTTTGGGCGTTGGTGTTGAAGATATTAGAACAACATTTATTGGATTTAATACAGCGGCGAAACTGGCGGGAGCGTCAGCGATGGAGAGTTCAAACGCTTTCAGGCAATTGGCGCAGGCTTTAGGTTCTGGACGTTTGCAAGGGGATGAATTTAGAAGTATTGCAGAACAGGTTCCAACAATACTTGCACCAATCGCGGCAGAACTTGGCGTAACTATTGGAGAACTCAAGAAATTTGCATCGGAAGGCAAATTAACAAGTGATGTTGTTATTAGAGCCTTAAAAAAAGTTGAGCTTGATGGCGCGGATTCTTTGAAGGCATTGTTAGAAAATGACCCGACACAAGTATTTAAAAATCTAGGAAATGAAGCTGAAAATTTATCAAGAGCATTTGGCGATCAATTAGCGCCCGCTGTTTTACCAGTAATTAGAGCATTAACAAAAGTAACTGAAGCAATTACTAATTTTGTTAAGTCAGGTGCGGGTCAAGTGACTTTGATATTTACAGCAATAGCTGTTGCCGCAAAAGGTGTTGCAATTATAACGCCTGTAATAATTGGACAATTGGCAACTTTGGCAACATCTTTTCAGGTTGCCGCCATCAATTCAGCGTTGGCTTCAACTGGTTTAAAAGGTGTTGCGGCTTCTTCATTCTTGGCCGCGGGTGGTATAACAAAAGCGACAATTGCTCTTTCCGCTTTTAAATTAGCTCTTATAAAAACGGGAGTAGGTGCGGCAATTGTTATTTTAGGAACTTTAGCGGCAAAATTTATTGATAATAAAAATTCAGCAAAAGAAGCCGCGGATGCCGCAAAAGCCTTTGACGATAATATAAAAGGAATTACTGAAACGGCACCACAAACAGAAGCCGCTTTAAATAGCCTTACTATTGCTAATAAAGAATTTGAACTTTCTAATTTAGGAACAAATCGAAATGATGCGGGAAGAAGAAAAGCGTTAGAACGTGAACTTGAAATACTTAAAGAAAGATCAATTATTCTTCAAGGAGAAAAAGAAAGGGAAGCGCAACTTGCTCTTGATAAAGCATTTAACGATCAAACAATTGCACTTTTAAAAAATATTTCTGCGATGGAAGCGAAACTTGCAGGCAAAGAAGAAGAATTTAATATGGAGCAAAGAATAAATGAGTTAAAAGAAAAATTTGGCGAATTAGATGCACAGCAAATTATAGATTTAATAAAACAAGAAGAATTATTGAAGAAAAAAGTTGAACAAATGACAAAACAAGAGGAAATCGCAAAAAAAATTAATGGTGCTTTTAAACAGATTGGAGAAGACATCGGAACAGGTATTACTGATGCTTTAGTTGGTGCTATTGAAGGAACAAGAACGCTTGGAGAAGCGGCCAGATCAATCATCAATGATCTTGCATCGTCTTTGTTGAGACTTGGAATAAATATGGCTCTTACTGGCTTATTTGGTGGAACTAAAATAGGCGGATTTTTAGGGTTTGCAAATGGAGGAAGGCCGCCTGTCGGTAAGGCTTCAATCGTGGGCGAGCGAGGGCCGGAGATATTTGTTCCTCGTACTGCGGGAACTATTATTCCAAATAATCAAATCGGTGGCGGTGGCGACATCACTAATATTACTGTTAATGTTGATGCAAGCGAATCATCGGTTGAAGGCGATACAGGTCAATCTCAAGCGCTTGGACGTCAACTTGCAACAGCAATTCAAACTGAACTTATTAAACAAAAACGTCCGGGAGGTTTACTAGCATAATGGCAACTTTTCCAAGCATCACACCGACATATTCCGGCTTTAGTAAAAGAAGCGCCCCGAAAGTTCGGACGATAAGATTTCAGGACGGGTTTGAACATCGCATCATGTTTGGTTTGGCGCAACATCAAAATCCAAAAGTTTATAATTTATCTTTTAACGTCACAGAAACGCAATCTGATGAAATAGAAACTTTTCTTGATGCCCGTGCCAACGATCAAGCATCATTTGATTTTACAGCACCGGGCGAAACATCTGCACAGAAATTTGTTTGTGAAAGGTGGTCAAAATCTATTCCATACAATAATAGAGCCGTAATTGATGCAACATTCAGGGAGGTATTTGAAGCATGAGTACAGCCCCAATAATTAGCGATTTACAAAAGGCGAATCCAAGCGCTGTTATTGAATTATTTGTACTTACAACAAATGTCGCGCAACACGGAAGCGCCCAAACTTACAGATTTCATGCGGGAACATCATTGAACGCAAACGGCGAAATTGTTTGGCAGGGTAATTCTTATTTAAGATTTCCTGTTGAAGCAACAGGTTTTGCATATCAACGCGGCCAGATTCCACGCCCAACCTTGACAATCAGTAATGCTTTCGGTTTTGTTTCAGCCCTTTTGTTAAATATAAATCAACATTTTAACGGTAATGATTTAACTGGCGCCGTTGTTCAGCGCAAAAGAACACTTGCAAGATTTCTTGATGCTGTGAATTTTCCAGTAGAAACAACAACATCTTCAACAACAACAACTATTGCCGACCCCGCAGATGCCGAAACTGTCACTTATACAGTTACAGTTGCCAATGTCGGCGGTATAAATATATTTCTTTTAAATGGTGTAAATAATCCTGTTATAACAATGAAGCGGGGGTCAACATATATTTTTAATCAAGAAGACTCAAGCAATCAAGGCCATCCATTACGTTTTAAATCAGACAGCGGTGGTTCTTATACAACAGGTGTTTCAGCTTCAGGTTATAGCCCCGGTTATTCAGGTGCAACAGTTACTTTTCAACCGCCTTATCCAGATGCACCGTCAGATTTGAGATATTATTGCACGATTCACGGTAACGCAATGGGAAATACAATCACGATGAATAATCCAAACACAACAACACAAACGACAACAACAACTTCAGGTTCCCAGACTAACCCGTTGGGAACCCCAGACCCGACAGCGGAATTTCCGCTTGAACAATATGTAATTGATAGAAAATCATCAGAAAATCGTGAAGTAGTTACTTTTGAACTGGCTGCGGTTTTTGATCTTGTTGGAGTAAGAGCGCCAAAACGTCAGGCAACTAGAAATATTTTTCCTAGCATTGGAACTTTTAATCAATGATTTGGAAAGATAAAGCACTTGAACACGCAAAACAGGAAGACCCGAAAGAATCTTGCGGTCTTTTATTAAATATTCGCGGAAAAGAACAATATTTTCCCTGTCGTAATTTATCTATGACAGCGCATCAATGTTTCATAATCGACCCCGAAGATTATGTAAAGGCAGATAATACAGGAGATATAACAGCAATTATTCATAGTCATCCTGTAACACAGCCCGTTGCTTCAGAAGCCGACAAGATAAGCTGCGAAGAAAGCAATTTACCTTGGCATATTGTCAATCCTAAAACAGAAACTTGGGGTTATTATGAGCCTTGTGGATATAAACCAGATTTGATCGGTCAGCCTTGGGTTTGGGGTGTTTCTGATTGTTGGTCACTTGTTCGCAGATACTACAAAGAAAAATTGAATATAGAGCTTAGAGATTGGGAAAGACCAACAACCCCTGAAGAATTTATTAACGACCCGATGTTTGAAAGATGCGCAGAAGATACAGGTTTTAGAGAATTAAAAAATGATGAAAATTTAAAAAATGGCGATTTATTATTTATGTCAATTTTGGCAAATGGTTTGAATCATGTGGCGATTTTTTTAGATGGGGATGTTTTACACCATTTAACGGATAGACTATCTTGTAAGGAGCCATATAACCAATGGCTGCAAAAATGCACAGGTAAAAGGTTGCGTTATGTTGCGTAAAATTAAGTTATATTCAAAACTTGCCGATTTTATCGGACATAAGGAATTTGATGCTGTTTGTAAAAATCCCGCTGAAGCTATAAGGTTTTTAATTTGTAACTTTCCAGAAGTAGAAAGTCACATGGCAAAACAAAATTATAAAGTTCTGGTCGGCGATTATGAAATTGACGAAAAGGAATTACATTATCCTAGCGGTCACGAAGATATTCATATCGTGCCTATTGTTGCGGGTTCAGGTGGTAATTTCGGCAAAATTTTAGGCGGTGCGGCATTGATCGGTTTGTCTTTTGTTACTTTTGGTGGTTCTGCTATGTTTGCAGGCGGAAGTGGTGCGGGTTTGCTTGGTGGTGGTGGTCTAATTGGTACAGGTGGCTTATATGCGGCGGGAGCTTATGGTTCAGCGGCCCTTGGTCTTATGGGTGCGGGTTTAATGTTATCAGGTGTTTCTGGAATGATGACACCACAACCAAAATCGCAAGATTTTTCTAGTCCTGAAGACCCGCGTTTATCTTTTAATTTTTCAGGAACGCAAAATACAAGTCGGGCTGGAACGCCGATAAATATTGTTTTTGGCGAAGTTTTTGTCGGAAGTATAGTCGTCAGCGCGGGCGTTGACACAGAACAAGTAAGAGCATGACCGATAAGAAAGTAATTAGAGGAGCAGGCGGCAGGCCATCTCCCCCATCGCCCCCACAACCTACAAGAGTTCCCGACACATTACACAGTAGGCAATTTGCATCATTTACGGACGTGTTGGGCGAAGGAGAACAGGAGGGAAGCGCAACAGCAAGCAAACTTGGATTAACAAAAGGAACTACGGCATACAACAACGCTTTTCTTTCTGATGTCTTTTTGAACGATACGCCAGTTTTACAATCAACAGCAAATTTTTCAAGTCCTGTTACTACAGATTTTAATTTTCAAAATGTTGGTTTTACGCCGCGATTTGGAACAGCAAACCAGACACATATCCCCGGTATTGAAGAAAGTCAATCAGTAACAAGTGTCGGCGTAACTGTTACAACTTCTGCGCCAGTAACAAGACAAATAACAAATAGTGATGTTGATGCTGTAAAAGTTTCTGTGACTTTTCCGCAGATACAAAAAGCAACAGATCAAGGCGATTTGCTCGGTTCTTCTGTAAATTTACAAGTTCAAATTCAATATAATGGCGGGGGATTTTCTACTCTTGTCGATGATACGATTACAGGTCGTTCCGCTGACGCATATCAAAAAGATTATCGGATTACTTTAACAGGCGCTTTTCCTGTTGATATTCGTGTTGTTCGCGTTACCGCTGACAGTACAAGTTCAAGTCTTATAAATGCCTTTCAATGGACAAGTTTTTCAGAAATTATTGACGATAAGCAAACATATCCAAATACAGCTTTTGTTAATTTGAGAATAGACAGCGAACAGTTCAGTTCGATTCCCCGCAGAAAATATCGCATCAGGGGTTGCAAAATAAGGATTCCGGGCGCGGGTGCAAATGGTTCTGGAACACCAACTGTTGACCTTCAGACAGGCCGTATTGTCTATCCGACAGGATATGTCTTTAACGGCACTATGGGCGCTGCAACGTATTGCAATTGTCCTAGTATGGTATTACTTGCATTGCTTACAGATACGCGCTTTGGCTTTGGCGATCATATAACAGATTCTTCATTGGATTTATATTCTTTTGTAACCGCATCAAAATTTGCAAATACTCTTGTTGATGATGGCCTTGGCGGACAGGAAGCCAGATTTTCTTGCAATGTAAATATTCAAAATTCTAATTCTGCATTTGACTTGATAAATGAATTATCAGGAGTTATGCGGGCGATTCCTATTTGGTCGCAAGGTTCGATTCAGTTGGCTCAAGATAGCCCGAAAGATAGTTCATATTTGTTCAGCCTTGCAAACGTAAATGAAGGCGGTTTTAGTTATTCAGGAAGTTCTCTAAAAACAAGACACAGCGTTGTTTCTGTTTCTTATTACAATATGGACTCTCAAGACATTGATTTTGAGGTTGTGGAAGACAGCAATTTGATCTCTAAGATAGGAACTGTTGTCAAACAGGTAAAAGCATTTGCCTGCACTTCACGGGGGCAAGCCGCAAGACTTGGAAAAGCAATATTGTTCGCGGAAAATTTTGAAAGTGAAATCGTGACATTTAGCACTTCAATCGACAGCGGTGCGATTTGTAGGCCGGGNNGCTGTTATNNNNATTAATGACCCTGTTCGCGCGGGTGTAAGAAGATCAGGCCGTCTTTCTGCCGTTGCATCAACGACACAAATGACAGTTGACGATACAGCCGCGACAGACCTTTCAACAGAAAATAATCCTATTTTTAGCGTTATTTTGCCAGATGGTTCTGTAGAAGCAAAATCTGTAAGTTCAATATCAAATGGTGTTGTTACTGTTTCTTCTGCATTTAGTCAAACGCCAAATGTCAACACAGTTTGGATGCTAAATAACGATTCAGTACAATCGCAAAAATTTAGGGTAATAAATGTTGAAGAACAGGACGGGTTGAATTATGCGATTACCGCCTTGTCTTATCAAGATGACAAATATCCATTTATCGAAGACGGTGCCACTTTACCGACAAGAACAGTTTCGTTATTAAATCAACTTAAAGACCCACCATCAGCTTTAAATATTGAAGAAAGAGTTGTTGAACTTAATAATCAAGCGGTTTCAAAAATATTTATTAGTTGGAAACCAGTTCTTGGCGTAATAAATTATCAAGTTAATTATCGTTTTGAAAATGGTAATTTTGTAAGTCAAAGAGTATCAAGGCCAGATTTTGAAATAATAAACAGCGAAAAGGGTAGATATGAATTTCAAGTATTTTCATTTAATGCGGCTTTGGAAGTCAGCGCAACTTCAGCCGATGCAACATTTGATGCTATTGGAAAAACGGCTGTTCCTTCAGATATTACTGGTTTAACTTATGAACCTATAAGCGACACAATGATTCGCTTGAAATGGAATACACCGACAGATATTGATGTTATTAAAGGAGGAAAAGTTTACGTCAGACATTCAACCCTTACAAATGGCGCCGGCACCTTTACAAATGCAATTGATTTAGTCAAAGCACTTGCGGGTAATACCAATACCGCAGATGTGCCGCTTCTTGAGGGGGAATATATTCTTAAGGCGCAAGACGATACGGGAAATTTCTCCGCAGGCGAAACATCAATTGTTATTGATTTACCAGAAACACAACCAAAACTTGTTGCACTTGTAAGACGTGAAGATCAGGACAACCCAAAATTTCAAGGGACAAAAACAAATGTTGCTTTTGATGCAACGACAAACAGCCTGAACCTTGTCGGTGGTGGTCAGTTTGACGATATAACAGATTTTGATTTGGTCGCAAGTCTTGATGATTTTGGCGGAATTGTAAGTTCTGGAACCTACGATTTCGCGTCAACCCTTGATCTCGGTGGCGTGTTTAGTGTTCAATTACGCCGTCATTTTTTAACTGAAGCATTTTATCCAAATGATTTAATAAATAGCAGAACTGCAAATGTCGATACTTGGACAGATTGGGATGGAAACCTTGCTTATGATGCAAACGCAGAATTGACAGTTCGGACAACGCAAACAGACCCTTCTGGTTCGCCTACATATTCAGGTTTTCAAAATTTTTCAAATGGAGTTTATAAAGGCCGCGGATTTCAATTCAGGGCTAATCTTACAAGTAACGACCCCGCGCAAGATATAAAAGTTTCACAGCTTGGATTTACAGCTTCTTTTGATAGAAGAACAGAAACAAGTCTTGAAAATTCATCGTCAACAAATGGCGTTTTTACATCAAGCGGTGCGACAAATATTACATTCAATAAAGCATTTTTCGCGGGAACTTCTAGTTTGGGCGGCGCTAATAGCAACCCGCCATCGGTAGGGATTCAGGCTTCAAATATGGCTTCAGGCGATTTCTTTGAACTTAGCAACATAACTGGAACAGGATTTACTGTTCATTTTAAAAATTCGTCAAATGCTTCAATTTCAAGAAATTTCACATATCAAGCAACTGGCTTTGGTAAAGCCGCATAATTGAGCTATAGTAAAAGAAAGTTTTTTTGTAAATGGCGCAAGTTGCAAATTATACAGTTGATAATGATACAGGCGCCAACGTAAGAGCCGACATAAATAATATTTTTGCCGCTGTTCAATCTCTTAACAGCGGTTCTAGTGACCCAAGCGGAACGCAAGTTGCCTTTCAATTATCTGTAAATACAACATCAAATTTACTTAAATTAAGAAACGCAAGTAATAACGGATATATAACAATTGGAAACGTAACTCAAACAAATCTTGGCCTTGCCCCACTTGCAGGCGCGACATTTACAGGAGCCGTTGTTCATAATTACACAACAGCTTTAAAAATACCTGTCGGAACTACAGCACAAAGACCCGGTTCCCCTGCAACAGGAGAGCTTAGATTTAACAGTACTTTAGGAAGTGCAGAAATATACAATGGCTCGGCTTTTGCCGCTGTAGGCGGCGGGGCGGGCGCTACTGGCGGCGGTTCTGATGAAGTATTCTTTGAATCAGATACTAACGTAACAACCAACTATACAATAACTTCTGGAAAAAATGCACACACGGTATCGCCTGTTATAAACAGCGGCGTAACCGTGACCGTGCCTTCTGGTAGTTTACTTGTTATCTTGTAATTATGGCTTTAAACATTAACGGCACTACTGGTATTTCTGGNGTTGANGGNTCAGCTTCCGCNCCAGCATTAACAGGAACAGATAGTAACACAGGAATAAACTTTGCATCTGATACTATCAATATGAACACCGGTGGAGTAATAAGAGCAACTATTGATAGCTCTGGTAATTTAAATCCGGGCGCAAATAATAGTTATGATTTAGGTGCTACTGGAACAAGATGGAAAAATATATATACCAATGACCTTAACTTATCGAATGAAGGTAGTTCTAATGATGTTGACTCAACTTGGGGAAGTTTTACAATACAGGAAGGACACCATGACTTATTCTTGATTAATAAACGAACTGGTAAAAAATATAAATTTAATTTAACGGAGGTAAGCTGATGGCGTATTTTGGTACAAATTCAGTAATAGCTCAAGCTCATTGGGACGCAAGTCAGTCAAGTAATAGTTACTTTGATTTGAAACAATCATTTGGGTGTTCTAGTGTTACTAAAATAGCAAATGGTCATTATAGACTTAGTTTTTCTAGTACTCTTGCTGATGATTTTTATGTTGTGTGTGGTTCTATGAGTTCTGAAAACGCAGCGTCAGGGTCAGATACAGGTGTGGTTAGAGGTTCAAACGGATTTCATGTGTTAAATCATACCACTTCATTAGTAGAACCAATTTTTGCTTATGGCTCTACAAGTAGTGGTAATGGAAACGCAAATCATGGGGTACATATGGGTATTTGTGTTATAGCAAATTAGGAGATTATTATGACATACGGAACATCATCAACTAAAAGAATTATTTGGACAGAGCCAAGCGGTCAAGTAGCTGTATTATATCCAATATTACCTGTCGAGGACTGTATTAAAGACGTGCCAGATGGTTTGTCTTATTATATTGTCGAAGATAGTGAAATTCCTAAAAATACATTTTTTGAACGTGCTTGGAAAATAGTTGATGGAAAAATAGAAATGGATATAACAAAAGCTAGAGAAGTACATAAAGAAAATATTAGAAATGCTCGTCAAGAAAAACTTGCAGAACTTGATATAGAATTTCAAAAAGCATTAGAGACATCATCTAGCACTACTGATATAGTTAGTAAGAAGCAAGCATTAAGGGATGCCCCTGCTGATTCTGGTATAGCATCTGCTAATACTGAGGCGGAACTTAAAGCACAATGGAACACCTCTATTCTTGGAGATTCTCCTTATAGTTAGTTATGACAGCAAAGATTAAACTAAACGCAGCATCAGGTGGTGGGTCTTTCAGCTTACAAGCACCTTCATCATCTAGTAATAACAGAGTTATAACTTTACCCGATATTGCAGACGGAACACTTTTAACAAATCAAACTACTGGCTTGGGAAAAGTTCTACAAGTAAGACATAAACTTGACGAGAATCAATCAAGTACAACTTCAACAAGTTATACCAACACTCCTACGTCAGGTCTAAATCATACAATAACACCTATTGCAGCGAGCAGTAAAATTGTGATGGTGGTACATCTACAACTGGAAATGAGTGGTGCAAATGTTGTTTCTATGATTTTTGCAAGAGATCCGGCAGGCACTCCAGCTTTCTTTGCAAATAGACAGCAAGCTAGTAATCAAACTCCAGCAAATACATCAAATGGGTGTAGTAAGTTTGGTTTGTCACAGGGATATGGTTCAGTTAATGGACAGATAATGTCACATTCTGGCGAAGATAGTCCATCATATAGTGTAGGAGATACATTAACTTACGGAATATTAATAGGTATAAATGGTAATGAGGCTTTTTATAATAGAGGAATTGACGGCACTTTTAGAGGAAGTAGTAGCATTTTTCTTATGGAGGTAGCAGCATAATGTTAGATCATGAGGCGATAAGAAAAGCATATCCTGATGTTGTAAGTATTAATGATGGAACAGGTGCTTTTGATAAAGATGATAAGCCTGTAACTTTGGAGCAAAGCAAAATAGATGCTGCACGAACCACACTTGATGCTGAAGCTGCCGCTGTTAAATACAAAACCGATAGAACAACTGATGGTTCTACAATTTATGCTTCTTTTGGAGATCAACTTGATATGTTGTATGCCGATATGAAGGCAGGTAAACTAGATACAACTGGAACGTGGGCAACCCACATCAAAGCGGTTAAAGACGCTAACCCAAAACCTAGTTAATTATGTCAGAGATCAAGGTAAATTCGATAAAAGGGGTAGGAGCATCAACAGCTGCTATTACTGTCAACAATACTGATGGAACGTGTACTGCCAACTTAAGTAACAGACAAAATCGTAATTTAATAATTAACGGAGCTATGCAAGTGGCTCAACGGGGTACATCATCTACAACATCAGGATATGGAAGTGTCGATAGATTTAGAGTTGCATTTAGTGGAACAGATGAGGCACCTACACAGGCACAGGTTGATGTTGCAAGTGGAACAACACCTTATACTTTAGGATTTAGAAAAGCATTAAAAGTAACTAATGGAAACCAAACAAATGGTGCTGGTGCATCAGATCAAATACAAATTATTTATTGGATAGAAGCACAAGATATTGCAAAGTCTGGTTGGAACTATAAATCATCTTCAAGTTTTTTAACTTTTAGTTTTTGGATAAAAAGTAGCGTTGCACAAGTATTTAATTTTTATGTAATAACTAGTGATGGAACAGAAAAAAATATGCCTTTTTCAACACCCTCGTTATCAGCAGATACTTGGACAAAAGTATCTGTTTCATTTAATGGTGATTCAAGTTTAACTATTGATAATGATACTGGTTCAGGTTTATTAGTTTATATAGTACCTTACTATGGACCAAGTTTTACTGGTAGCAATGCTAATACATCAAGTTGGTATTCAGTTGCTGGTTCGGATTATACAATAGATTTTTTGCAAAATTGGGGTAGTACAAATGGTAGAACTTTTGATATTACTGGTTGTCAATTAGAAGTCGGCACAGAAGCCACGCCCTTTGAGCATCGGCCATTTGGTGATGAGCTTATGCGTTGTTATAGATATTACGAGGCAATAGAACCAGCGGATAGACAACAGGGTAAAGTGCATAATAGTGGTAATACTCAATGCCATTATACTTTATTTTATAAAGCACGAAAAAGAGCAACCCCGTCTGTTATAGCTGCAAAATGTAGTGTTTCACAGGTTTATGATGGAACAAATAGTAGAACAACAGGATTTACCTACGATAGTGATGGGATTGATATTGATAGTGTAACTTTTAGAGTAGTTTTGGCTTCAAGTTTAGGTTCTGGAACTATTTATAGAAACTTGTCTGGCTACGATATGGTATGCCATGTTGATGCGGAGCTATAAAATATGA
>FUFK010038357.1_pt1 | contig 11832 bp, 12 predicted proteins | sample 1021851 | NCBI WGS metagenome assembly FUFK01 (sample SAMEA51879418, study PRJEB19060) | metagenome
AAAAATACAGAATTTAGAATTAAATGGCCACGAGGTGAGATGGGCGCTTTGCCTGCTGACGGTGAGCAATTTATGCTAATAGAGGACCTCTACAAATCAGTAGAGAAAATAGAACAAAACCTTGAACAGAATATGACAAATAAAGTTAACATTGAAAGACTACAAAAAGATGTAGAGAAGATGTTAGATGATATTGAGAAACTAAAGGATGCTGACAGAGATATTGTTTATAAAAACGGGAATTAAAAATGATAGAAACGGTCGTGGCTTTATTAATGATAGTCAATTCAGAGATCAAGGAGCACAGAATACAAGAAAGTTTATCTGTATGCCTAAAAGGTAAAAGAGAAGCAGAGAGAACTTTTAGTGCTGGCACTAGGTATCAATGTTTAAAATCTAAGGCAGAGCTTGAACAGAATATAGACGGATCATGGTCAATCAAAGCCTTAATAATGGAATAAAATGTTTTTTGATATATTAGTAGAGTTTGGATTACCTGTCGCAGCTGCGTCAACCATGGGTGTATTCATTTATATTATCTTAAAATATATTTTAGGTGGTGTTGTAAATTCTGTAAAAAGTTTACATGGTATAATTATGGGTTTAGATAATAGGATACAAACTATGAATAATGACATGATAAAGTTAGACATTTTAGTATCTCATGCCTTAAATGTTAAGCCAGATGAGGAGAGAATTGCAAGAGCAGATGGAAAAGATGATGCTCGAAAAGACTAATGACTATCATAGAAATTTTAAATCAGTATGGTTTTGCAACCTTGGCAGCAATTGCCATGGGTTGGTTTATTTACTTTATCTATACCTTCATAACACAAGAGGTTACTAAAAAATTATCTGAAGCTTCAGGTGCGTTAATTCAACTCATAGATAAAATAAGAAGATTAGATAATGATATAATTAGATTAAGGTCTAAATTAAATACAATAATTACCCTCCAAGAACAACAAAAAAAGAAAAAGAAACCAGATTAATTATAAATAGTAGTATGAAAACATCATTTAAAAGCATGATGTTAGTAGTGACTTTTCTTATATTCCCAATTGAATACAATTTACTAGCGTCTGAATTAGTACACGAATTTAAAAATCCTGCGTTTAGTGGCAACGGTTATTCTCAACATGTATTGTCTATTGACCANTTAGANNNNCANAGANAANANAANGTNNNNGANGACGNNAAATCNGCNAANGCAGCNGCNGAAAGAGCAGAGAAAAATAAAACTATCAACAAGTTTATAACGAATGTTGAAAGTAGAATTTATGCCAACCTGTCTAAACAACTGGTTGACAATATGTTTGGTACTACATGTGATAGTAGTACAACAACATGCCCAACAAGTGGTACAGCAAATGTAGAAGGTGCTACAATTTATTGGGTAAAAGATACAAGTACAGAAATTATTACATTAACAATTACTGATGTGGATGGTACAACTACTACTATGACCGTACCACTAGGTGACTTTAAATTTTAGGATAATATGAAAACACTATTAGTTATATTATTAGGAATAATTCTAGCTGGTTGCGCTACGAACAAAGAGTATGAAATATACAAAGGTAAAGCGCCATATGTTGAAGGTACAACAACAAGTGTAAGACTTGCTAATATTCCTGATTTAGATAATCAACCTATCATTACGATAGCAGTTTATAGATTTACAGACCAAACAGGTCAGAGAAAACCAAGNACAAAGTTTTCTCAATTATCTACAGCTGTCACACAAGGTGCNAGTATATTTGTNATAGACGCATTGAAAAAAGTATCAGGTGGCGATTGGTTTCAAGTTGTAGAAAGAGAAGGTTTAGATAACCTAGTCAAAGAAAGACAATTGATTAGGTCGACAAGAGAATTATATGATGGTGAACAACAAGTAGGTAATGTTTTAAAACCTCTGTTGTTTGCTGGACTTATTATAGAGGGTGGCATAGTAGGGTTTGATAGTAATATACAAACAGGTGGTAAAGGTGCTAGATATTTAGGCATAGGTATTAGTGAACAATATAGAGTAGATCAAGTCACTATATCAATGAGGCTGGTGTCAGTACAAACTGGTGAGATATTACTCACTACACAGGTCACTAAAACTATAGCAAGTCACTCAAAAGGTGGTGATGTATTTACCTTTGTAGATATGAATACAAGGGCAGTTGAATTAGAAAGTGGTGTCGCAGTAAATGAACCTGTGACATATGCGATTAGAACAGCGATAGAATATGCTGTATTAGAGATTATTCACGCAGGTGAACAAAAGAAATTTTGGAAATTTAAAAAGGAAGAAATAGGAATACACAATAATGTACAAACTAATTAGTATCATCATGTTAATGTTGATGACTTCTTTGTCATATGCTAACGACATTTATGTGACACAATCAGGTGCCTCACTTGATTTAGATATTACACAAGATGGCCAAAATAATACCGTAGGTAACTCAAGCACTGCTTCAACCTCAACGGGTGCAACGACTATACTAGACATAGATCAAGTTGGTAATTCAAATGTTATTAAGTATCAGATAAATGGTGCGACTTATACTGGACAGATTAACCTACAAGGTAATTCAAATGATGTTGATTTAAATTGTGATAGTGCAGGTAATAACAGCTCTTGTGGAAGTGCAAACGCTGTAATTAGTTTTATAGGTAATTCAAATGATATTGATTTAGATATAGGTGAAACAGCTTCAGCAACTAGTATTGACGCTGATATAGTTGGTCAATCTGGATCAGACTCAAACGTAGTTGCCGCTACCGTAGATGGTAATAGTGCAATTTTAAGAATCACAATCAATGGTGACACAAACAATTATTTAATAGACATTGATGGTAATGGTGATGTGGTTGGTCATACTTTAATACACACTCACACAGGTAGTATAGCAGATGTAGATATAACACAAAGTGGTGTCAATGACCAAATGATAACTCTAACAACAAGTGGTGATAATGCTGATATAGACATATCACAGACGGATTAATATGGATCAAGGAACAATAAACTTAATTTTATTTTTTGGTATTATTTTATATGCGAACATTTCTGTTTATAATTGGGCTCATACTCTTAACCCTTACGACTTTAGCAACAAGTAGTTTCGCCTCAATAGGTGAAGTTACCTTGCATAAGGGCAACGCAGTTGTAGATAGACAAGATGGCGATAAAGGTATTGAAGTTGAAAAAGATTTAGATATATTCTCATACGATACCGTTAAAACAGGTAACGGTAAGGTCGGTATAGAATTTATCGACCAAACCAGAGTTGATGTCACAGAGCATAGTAAGCTTTTGATTGACGAGTTTATCTATGATCCCAATACAAAGACTGGTTCATTGTCTTTAAAAGCAACACTTGGTACCGTTAGATATGCAAGTGGTCAGATTGCAAAAAACTCAGCACAAAATGTAAAGATAAAAACACCTACTGCTACAATAGCAGTTAGAGGTACAGACTTTGCCATGACGGTTGATGAGATAGGTTCATCAACAATAATATTATTACCTAGTTGTGATGGTGATGGTATGTGTTATGTTGGNGAAATATCTGTTGAAACAGACGCAGGTTTTGTAATTATGAATCAAGCGTTTCAGGCTACAACGGTTACAACACCTGAGTCAAAACCTTTAAAACCTGTNATACTTGGTTTAGATGAAAATATGATTAACAATTTATTAGTAGTTAGCAAACCTAAAGAGATAGAAGAACAAGAAGAAAAAGAAAAGAGATTAAAAATAGTAGCAAATGCTTTAGATATAGACTTCTTAAAGTTTGATGATTTAGAAGTTGACTTACTAGAGGTTGAAGAGGATGAATTTGCAGGTGCTTTAGATTTAGATTTTTTAGAACAAAACTTTTTGAAAGATATTCTTGCTGAATTGAATAAACAATTAGCAATACAAATGCAAAGTGAATTTGATAAAAAGAAAAAAACAAAAACAGGACAAGATGAGTTTGGCGTTATATTACTAGATGAAGAACCACAATGGGTATGGATGAGATCAGATGAATCAAATAATAATATAGTGTTAAGATTAGACCAAGAGAATGGTTATATAATAAATGTGACACAAGGAGATATGGAAATAATAGATTACGAATTAGGAGATGGAGATAATGTTATCAACATATATCAAAACCAGTAAATTTATTGCGGCTGTATGGATAGTGTTTCTATCTTTCGTAGTTTTATTTTGTGTAATAGAGGCAGCACGTGCTAATACAGCACATATTAATTATAGTGACACCTCAACGTATAATAAAATAAAAGGTGAACTTGAAAGTTATGGATACACGGTCACAGGTACAAATAGTGGTTCAGTCACATTAAGCGATTTTAGTGGTAAAGATTTACATATAAATGTAGCAGGTAATAACAATTGTGGTAATAATTGTAAGACAGCATATGAAACTTATATTGGTAATGGTGGCACAGTTTTAATTGCTGGTAATGGAGACCGTGATGGTAATAGAACGCTTAGTATTGAAAGTCTTGTAGAAAGTAAATTAAGTGTAGGAACAATCACAATATACAATGGTGAAGCAAATTATTTAGCACACGCTCACGGTAGTCAATATTCAGATACAACTAATTATTGGGTCACAAGAAATGTTTTTAGAATGGACTCAGGTGGTACAGCATTAGCAGATAATTCTGGTGCAAATCTTAGCACTTGGAAAAACTGGGCAGTATATAGTTATGGTAGTAATGGTGGTAAGTTAATTATTACACTTGACCAAGCACAATTTAATCATAGTGGTAATAATAATAGTGCTACTTGGACTACAAGACTATATACATTTTTAGAAAAAACACTTGAACATGAAGGTATAACTATTACAACACCTCAATCAGGTATTACATCATCACAACAGACAGAGGTAAATACAGCAAAAAATAAATCACAAACTAATAACGCAATTTATCTTACACAATCTGGTGATGGTTTAGATTTAGATATAGTGCAAGATGGCACAGATAATTTAATTACAGGCTCTGATCTAACAAATACAGGTTCTATATCAGGCACTAATAATGAGATTACATTAACACAAAAGAATGCTGGTAATGTATTAGGTATAGATGTAAATGGTAATACAAATGATGTAGATATATGGCAGGATACAGAGCAGAATGCTGTTGTAAATATAACTGGTGACTCAAACACTTTAGACCTTGAACAATTACATCTAAATAATAATGGAGAGCATTATTCAAAAGTGACGGTAAATGGTAATAGTAATTCAATGACAATAGATCAAAAAGAAACAGGTAATAAAATATTATTTTTAGATGTAGATGGTTCTAATAATGTTCAGGTAGATCAAAAAGGNACAGGTAATCATTTTTTAGATATTAACTTAACAGATAGTCATACCGTGGATGTCACACAAGATGGCTCTGGTAGTCATAATGCTACAATACATTTAAGTGGTAATCCGTCATCGGTTACATTAACACAAGATAGTAGTAATAATCAAAACTATTATCTACAACAAAACTGCTCATCATCAAGTTGTTCAGCAACGGTAACACAAAACTAATGAAATATATAACTCACTGGACTATTGCTTTTATTACTTTATTTATTTTAACATTTGTAGGTATAAAAGACCCACAGATAAAAGAGATATTAAGGTTAAAATCATTTGATATATTATTACAATCAGAAACAAAAGANATNTCAAAAGACATAGNNGTNATTGCCATAGATGAAAAGGCAATAGAAAAATATGGTCAATGGCCTTGGCCTAGACATGTATTAGCAGACATCATACTTAAAGCAAGATCAGATGGCGCTCAAGTTATAGTAGTACCAATACTTTTTAGTGAACCAGACAGAATGGGGTATGATGATGATTTAGCAAACGTATTGCCATATCATATAGTTATAGCACAGATAGGTACTAACCAGATTAATAAGAATGGTGTACCTAGAGGAGTTGCAAAAGTAAATGACCCATTACCTTTCTTATTTGAATGGGGAGGAATGTTAGGTCCTATTGAGAAGTTTCATAACGCTTCTGGTGTNGGTGTTTCAAATACAGCACCTGAAGTAGATGGTGTCGTAAGAAGAATGCCTCTATTGATGAAAATAGGAGAAGACATATATCCTGCAATGGCAATAGAAGTTATTAGAGTTGCCGTCGGCGCACCAAGTTATCAAGTTAAATCAGGTGAAGCAGGTGTGCAAGCCATGAGAGTNCCTGGTTTTTCTATAATCAAAACAGACGCAAATGCTAGAGTATGGTTGAGATGGAATAAACAATATGAAACTATATCAGCTGCAGATATGAACTTTACAAAGTTTAACGGCAGAACCGTAATCATAGGTATGAGTGCAGAGGGTTTAGGTGGCATAATCGCAACACCAGTAGGTGAGAGATATGCTTATGAACTGACAGCTTCTACATTAGAAACCGTGCTACAAGAAAAACAAATAACAAGAACTGATATAATGCCTTTAATAGAACTTGCGATTGCTTTTGTTGCAGGTTTAATTTTAATAATACTTACAAGATTTACACCTTATTATGTGGTTGCAGTTGCCATGATATTGATGAGTATAGGTAGTTTTGTATATTCTAACTTTTTCTTTCAACAACAACTTATGCTATTTGATCCTAGTTGGATATTCATAACAATAATCTTTGTAGGTTTACATAGTATCTTTAATAGATTTGTTTTAGAGTTTAAATTAAAACAACAAATTAAAAAACAATTTGAGCATTACCTAGAACCAAAGATGGTTAAAAAATTACAACAAAATCCTAATCTGTTAAAACTAGGTGGTGAAACAAAAGAATTAACATTTTTATTTTCAGACATAAGAGGGTTTACTCCTATTTCAGAAAAGTATCAAAAAAATCCTCAAGGTCTAACGGTTGTTATTAACAAGTTTTTAACACCAATGACAAACATAATTATGCACAATGGTGGCACAATTGATAAGTATATGGGTGATTGTATAATGGCATTTTGGAATGCGCCAATTGACACAGCAAATCATAAAGAATTAGCAATCAAATCAGCACTAGAGATGATAGATAAATTAAAAGAGTTAAATGATAGTGATGGTTTTGGTGATGGCAATAAACTAAATATTGGTATAGGTATCAATTCGGGAAAGGCCGTTGTAGGGAATATGGGATCTGAACAAAGATTTGATTATTCTGTTTTAGGTGACGCTGTAAACCTAGCAAGTAGGTTAGAAGGTGTATCTAAAAATTATGACGCAACCCTAGTCATTGGTGAAGATACCTATAAAGATGTTTCTAAATTATATAACTTCAAAAAGTTAGATGATGTTCAGGTGAAAGGTAAATCAAACAAAGTAGCAATCTATACGATACAGGAGGGTTATGACTCTACTACAAAAAAGAAAGCTAAGAATACTAATCAAAAGGACGATAAGAAATGAAAAAAAACAAAAACTTTACCTACTCAATTTACATTGGCTCAAAATTAAGAAACAAAAGGATAGAAGGCGTAGAAGAACATTTTTGAAGTTGTGGCGCATGAGGCGATTACAATTTTTAAAAGCAACACTTAAAGTTGCGTAACAAATAAATATTCACATGGCAAACGGAACAAACGGAAACGGCGAAACTAGAAAGACGGTAGCTCAACTTGCAAAAGAAGTTGTGGCTCAAAAAACATCTATTGAGGTTTTAAGAAACGAAGTTAAATCCGTTGCTAATGTGAATGAAAAATTAGATAATACAATAGATAAACTAACAGACATATCATCATCAATAAAATCCATGTTNGCAGTACACGAAGAAAAANTATCNAAAAANGANGANGTTGANAAAGCAATATTTNCANTANTNGAAAATAGAAGAAAAGAAAGTGAAAATAANTTTGAAGATTTACANAGNAGATTNAANAAATCAGTAGTCAATTTAAGAGAAGANGTTGAANTATCNGAAAAACGNNTNATGTGTGAGATAAAACAACTNAATNTNAANCTNGGNNATNGNGTAGGNNTNTTAGANAANTATAGATGGATGATTATNGGTGGNGCNATTATCGTAGGATTGTGGGGTCCNGAGATGATNGAAAGAGGNTGGTTNNCNTGGTTANANTAGCTTGACAANTNTGTATAGTNTANTATATANTNNTTACNTATGAGTGGTTACATNGATTTAGATTATATCAGTAANATNCANCCTAGATTACAGCAGTTTAAAAAGAAAAGAGATTATCTCTATAATTTTAGATGTCCTGTATGTGGTGATTCTAAAAAGAGTAAAACAAAAGCAAGAGCATATTTGTATAGAGTAAAAACAGATATGTTTTTCAAATGCCATAATTGTGGTTCAGGCCTCAATCTGGCAAATCTAATTAAACTTGTAGATAAACCTTTATACGATCAATATATTTTAGAAAGATATAAAGGTAATAAACCAGTAAGTGAATCAAGTTTACTAGAGCGATTTAAAAACGATACTAAAGAAAAGTTAAAATCTACACCCCTAAAAGGATTGACAAACTTTAGTCAGATTGAAGACACACATCCTGCAAAAAAGTATTTGATAAACAGAAAAATACCTAGTGAGTTTTATGATAAATTATATTATTGCGACAAGTTCCAATCTTATGTAAATAGATTAAGGCCTGGGACTTTTGATAAACTAAATAAAATCTATGAGCATCCTAGATTGATTATACCTTTCTATGATGTAGATGGTGAAGTCTTTGCAATCCAAGGTAGAGCTTTTGGTAAAGAAACACCAAAATACCTTACTCTAAAGTTTGATGAGAATAAACAAAAAATTTATGGTCTTGAGCGTGTAAATCTACAAAATAGATTATACATAGTAGAGGGTCCTATTGATAGTTTATTCATAGATAATTGCCTTGCCGCTGCTGGGGCAGACCTACAACTACCAGTAGAAAAAAAAGATGTGGTGTTTATCTTTGATAACGAGCCACGAAATAAACAAATTATAGATAGNATGTATAAAGTGATAGAACAAGATTACGAATTGGTCATATGGCCAGANGGACAAAAAGAAAAAGATATTAACGATATGNTAATGCAAGGCAANTCAAAATCTGAAATTCAAAACATCATCACACAAAATACCTATTCAGGTCTATCAGCATTAACTCAATTAAATTCATACAAGCGTTGTTAAGGAGAAACTATGGTCACAGGAAACGAGTCTATTAATGTCAAAAAACGAAACGGTCGAGGCTTAGAAAAGTTAGACATAGATAAAATCCATTCAATGGTTGAATATGCAGTAGAGGACATTAAGGGTGTTTCTGCTTCACAGGTAGAAATGCAAAGTGGTTTACAATTTTATGATGGCATGACCACAGATGAAATACAACAGATACTAATTAAATCAGCAGCTGACTTAATAAATTTAAATGCTCCTAATTACACTTATGTNGCTGCAAGATTATTANTATTCAGTTTAAGAAAACAAATCTTTCATAAACTTTGGGATCACCCACACNTTTTTGACCATGTTAAGAAGACGGTTGAATTAGGAATGTATGATGAGGAAATATTAAAGAACTATGAGAGAAAAGACTTTGATAGAATGGAGAACTGGATAAACCATGAGAGAGATTACACATTTACATATGCTGGATTAAGACAAGTTATAGACAAATATCTTGTGCAAGATAGAAGTACAAATATAATCTATGAAACTCCTCAGTTTATGTACATGATGATTTCAGCAACATTGTTTGCTAATTACCCAAAAAACAAAAGGATGAGTTATGTTAAAAAATACTATGACGCAATTAGTCAATTCAAAATCAACATTCCTACACCTGTTATGGCTGGTGTTAGGACTCCTATGCGTCAGTACGCTAGTTGTGTTCTTGTTGATGTGGACGACACTTTACCTAGTATCTTTAGCTCTGATATGGCTATTGGGCGCTATGTTGCCCAAAGAGCAGGTATCGGAATTAACGCAGGAAGGATCCGAGGTATCAACTCACGGATTAGAGGCGGTGAGGTACAGCATACGGGTGTTATTCCTTTCCTTAAGAAATTTGAAGCGACGGTTAAATGCTGTACGCAAAATGGGGTCAGAGGAGGATCGGCTACCGTTCACTTCCCTATTTGGCACAAAGAAATAGAAGACATCATTGTCTTAAAAAATAATAAAGGTACCGAAGATAATAGAGTAAGAAAACTAGATTACTCTATTCAGTTATCTAAATTATTTTATGAACGATTTATCAAAGATGAAGATATAACATTATTTTCACCACATGAAGTACCAGAGTTATATGAGGCTTGGGGTACTGATAAGTTTGATGAGCTGTATGAAAAGGCAGAGAGAAAAACTAGTGTGTGGAAAACAAAAGTAGGTGCCCAGGAGTTATTCTTTGACATCTTAAAAGAAAGAGCAGAAACAGGTCGTATCTATATTATGAACATTGACCACTCAAACGACCACTCATCTTTCAAGGATAGAATATTAATGTCTAACCTTTGCCAAGAGATAACTCTACCTACTGACCCAATCCAACATATTGATGGCGATGGTGAAATTGCATTGTGCATTTTATCTGCTATCAATGTTGGTAAGATTGACAAAAGAGATGAATTAGAACCTCTATGTGATCTTGCAGTAAGGGCACTAGATGAAATAATAGATCATCAAAAATATCCTATTGTAGCTGCTGAAGTATCTACAAAGGCAAGAAGAAGTTTAGGTATTGGTTATATTGGNCTTGCTCATTANCTTGCAAAGAAAGGTTACAAGTATAATCANAAACTTGCATGGCGNCAAGTAGATAAACTTACAGAGGCNTTTCAATTTTATCTNTTAAGTGCAAGTATGGAAGTTGCAAAAGAAAAAGGTAANTGNGANTANTTTGANAANACAAANTATGCAGATGGNATATTNCCTATTGATACATACAAAAAAGATGTTGATGAAATAGTTAAAAGAGAATATTCTTACGATTGGGAATGGTTAAGAAAAGAAATAAAAGAACATGGTTTAAGACATAGTACACTATCAGCACAAATGCCTAGTGAGTCTTCTTCTATTGTTTCTAATGCTACTAATGGTATTGAACCACCTAGAGATTATTTAAGTATTAAGAAAAGTAAAAAAGGTCCTTTAAAACAAATAGTACCTGATTATCAAAGACTAAAAAATAACTATACGCTGTTATGGGATATGCCAAACAATGAAGGTTATATAAATGTAGTTGCAGTTATGCAAAAGTATTTTGATCAGGCAATATCAGGTAATTGGTCATACAATCCTGAACACTATGAAAATGGTGAAGTNCCNATATCAGTNATGGCTCAAGACNTNTTNAATACTTACAAGTATGGTTGGAAGACTTCATATTATCAAAACACATATGATAGTAAGAAAGATGAAGACGAACCAAGTCATCCAGTAGGATTCCATGATAATGTGCCTGAACAAAAGAAGGAGGATGAGGATCCAGAGAACTGCGATTCTTGTACAATATAATGAACTTTGTAGCAAATATACCATATATAAGATGTTGGGTTAGAAAAGAATATTTACATGATCTACATAAAGGTCATGGTGAGTTTGTAGAATGTGTTTTACTTGCAGTTAAATCTATGCAAGGTAGAGCATTAATGTTTGAAGCATACTTGCCAGAGTATGGTGCTTGTTTTGATAAGTTTCCTCTTTCTGCTTTTGTATGGAAGAAAAACATAAAAGAAGAAGAACAATTATCTTTAGGCACAATATCTTTATGGGATGGCTTCTCATATGATATACAAATATGGTCTAAAAGATTACTAAAAAATTGTGATGTGCAAATTATGTTAAAAGGTGGTAAGAG
>FUFK010046206.1_pt1 | contig 11832 bp, 18 predicted proteins | sample 1021851 | NCBI WGS metagenome assembly FUFK01 (sample SAMEA51879418, study PRJEB19060) | metagenome
GTTTGGTAATTCAAGTGTTAATAGCACAGGTATCGCAACATTCTCTGCTTTTGTTCCAACAGCACAAGGATCACTATCTCATCGCAACATCATAATCAACGGAGCCATGATGGTGGCCCAACGCAGCACATCATCTACTACTAATGGCTATGCGGCTCTTGATAGGTTTAGAAATGTATATAGTAATACTGATGCAAACGTAACACAATCGCAGGTTGATGTAGCATCAGGTACAACACCATACACTTTAGGTTTTAGAAAGGCATTAAAAATAACTAATGGAAACCAAACAAGTGGTGATAATGGAGACACTAATATACAAATCTGGCAAAGAATAGAGTCACAAAATATTGCAAATTCTGGTTGGAATTACTTGTCAGCCTCTAGTTTTGTAACTTTACAGTTTTGGGTTAAATCTAGTGTTGCACAAAATTTTAACTGTTATCTTTTAAATGAAGATACTACTCAAAATACATTTCCTTTTGAAACAGGTTCTTTATCTGCTAATACTTGGACAAAAGTTACTAAAAAAATACCAGGTAATTCTAATTTAACTTTTAATAATGATACTGGTGCAGGGTTAAGAGTTGCTATTTGCCCGTTTAATGGAACTAATAGAACATCTAATAGTTTGTCAAATGATGCTTGGGTTACTTTTGCCAACAATAACTTTACTAGAGTTAACACAACAACATGGTTAACAACAAATGCTGCTACTTTTGAAATTACAGGAGTTCAATTAGAAGTTGGTCCTGTAGCAACTCCGTTCGAGCACCGATCTCTCTCAGAAGAAGAACTACGTTGTCAACGTTATTTTTGGAAATTTTCGGATGGATCCATTTATGGTTCTGCGTATGGCAGTTCATCAGGTTTCTGTCAATATTCTCTTCCAACAAAAATGAGATTAAATCCTGGAACATTGTCGTATACTGCCATAAGAACATCAACAGGTTTTTATGATTATAGTAGTGATCAGATAATGATGGTACAAATGAGTGCAACAAACCCTTATATCACATACGCACAGTTAGATGCAGAACTATAAATAGTCAAAAAGAATGAGTATACTGAACGTCAATAAAATTAATCCAGTCGGTGGTGCATCTACAATAACCATCGCTGGAATTGCGAGTGTTACAGGTAGTATCACAGCTACTGATATAACTGCTGCTCATCATGGGGATGGTTCAAATCTAACTGGTCTTCCAGCTGCTAATTTGACTGGCACGATTGCAGATGCACGTTTTCCAGCAACGTTACCTGCAGTAAGTGCTGCTAATTTAACTAATATACCTGCTGGTAATTTAACAGGTATTGTAACTTCTGGTAGATTAGGTGGTGGCACTGCAAGTAATACAACTTTTCTACGTGGAGATGGAACATTCCAGACAGTAACAAGCACTAGTGCCCAAGCATCAATGAGCACAGGTGGTGGTACAGTCAGTGGTCAACGAGTCGTATCAGATCTTACTTACAGTAGTGGTAGTAACAACTCAAACGTACAATTAGGTAACGTTTCAAATTGTAATGCATCTAGTGTATATGCACTTGAACTTTCTTTGACATATATGCACAATGGATCAACTAATCATGGTTATTTGACTGGTTACATATATCAAAGAGGTAAAACTTATGGTCTAGTCGGTGGATATGTAAGTGAGCAACACTATGATTGGTACTATAACTATACTATGAATAGATTTATCATACCTTGGGATCCTTCTGGCACACAAGCGTTAGACATGTATATACAAAATGCTTATAATACAAACAGTAATAATAAATTTTACGTTGACGTAACTAACAAATTAGAGAATATTTAAAATGATTACAACAACCTCCGACTTTATAGCAGAAGCAGCACACNCATTAACTGGTAATAAACCAGGTGCTTTTTACTGTCAGGGTGTGTCAAGTTATGAAAATATGGTTTGGGATACCAATATCGTAACTGGAACATTACCTACAAAAACTGAGGTAATGAACAAGGCACAGGAATTATATGATGGAGAGGCAATGAGAAGACTAAGAGTGCATCGAGATAATTTACTTAGAGAAACTGATTGGGTTGTAACAAAAGCATCAGAGACAGGTGTTGCTGAAACAGATGCTTGGAAAACATATCGTCAGGCACTTCGTGATTTACCATCAACTGCTACACCAGAACTTGATGGTCCTTTTGTTAAAAATGTCACTTGGCCAACTAAACCATAAATAAAACATGTCAACACTTAAAGCCAACATCATTGATTCTCACTCCACTTCAACGGAGTTTAAAGAAACTATCACTGCAAATGGTGATAATCAGTGGTTAGATACTTATGGTGTAATCAAAGCAAATCGTGATACGATTGCTGAAAGTATTACTATTCCCTCTGGAACGAATGGTCTTTCATCGGGACCAGTAACGATTGCAGATGGACATACGATTACAGTCAATGGTGAGTGGGCAATCGTATGACAAAAATAGTTGTCAATACAATACGTTCACAGACAGGAGTTACATCTGTCACCTTTCATGACACAATCACTGCAAATGGTAAGAAGCAATGGTTAGATCGTTTTGGAATTATCAAAGCAAACAGCACAGAAATTGATGAAAATGTTACTATCCCATCAGGAACAAATGGATTATCAGTCGGCACAATCCGAGTTGGTGCAGGATATTCTGTCACAGTTCAGGGTAACTGGAGGATAGTATGACAAGTAAGATAGTCGTTAATAATATAGAAGCAGATGCAGGTATAAGTACAGTCACAGTTATTGGAGATTGTCAGGCTACAACATTTAAGGGTGATGGATCAAACTTAACCAGTATACCTGCTGGTCAATTAACAGGGACAATTGCAGATGCAAGAATATCTTCCAGTAGTGTTACTCAACACGTTACACCTTTTAGTGATGACAAAATAGTTAACGATATATCAGCACTAGCATTAAAAATAAATGGCATACAAAATGCTACTAGATACAATACTAACTCTACTTCTGTAGAAACTTTCCAAGATGCTAATGGTATAGCGTCATTAACAGGTATGGCTAGAGATACTACAGGTGGAGAATATGTAGCTAGTATTATTCAAAGTTATGGTACAGATCAATATTGGTCAACGAGTGATTTAGATTCAAACAGAATTTACAACTATAATGGTACTTCTATTAATCCAGCTGGAATGATTGATGGAGTAACTGGAAGTATTGGAGGAGGGCAAGGTCAAACTTTTTATATAGCTGGACCTTCTGGTTACACTAAAGGTTTTGGATATGAAATTGGAGCGGACTCTGATTTTGGAGTAGGTTTTAAATTAACTGGTTTTCAATTTTATAACTTTAATACTTATGCAAGATTTAGATATTTTAGAATGGAAATTGCAGACTCAGGTGGGTCAAGTGGTACATTTGGAGGAAGTCAAATTGTAACTCCTACTGGTAGTGCAAACCAAGGTACTGCTAGTTGGAATATAGAAGCTACAAACGCTGGTAATAGTTATGCTGGAATGATTTTAACTACACCTTATGTAGTAGTCTACAAATACTGCTGCATTTCGTATTGTGTTTGATGGATACCATAACAACGGCAATGTTAACGCTGGTCTTGCAGAGATACAAATAAAAGGACAAAAATTAACTACTACTGTAAATAACGCAACAGGTAATTTTATAAGTAATGTAGTTACTGCTGGTGCGTCAACAACATCTATGGGTGCTGTTATTACATATATTGATAGTTCTGGAACTGCAACTTTAAACACAGATTTAAAAATACATTTATCAGCAGATAATGGCTCTAACTTTACTCAAGGAACTCTTGTAGCACAACCTGATTTTGCTACAGGTATAAAAATGGCTAAGGTAAATGATGTAACAGTGACTGCTGGTACACAACTTAAATATAAAGTTGAAGTTGCTAACCAAGCAGCAGGGTCTAAAGAAACAAGAATTACTGGTGTATCAATGCAATACTAGGTAAAAAATGGGAATACAATCTGATCCGTTATCAAATATAAATAACTAAATGGCACTAACAAGAGCAACCGATAAGATAATTGCAAATGCTGATGGGAATCTAAACCTATCAGGAATTGTTACTGCGTCAAGTTTTGATGGTTCATTAGCTGCAAGTAAATTAACTGGTTCTCTTCCTGCGATAGATGGTTCTAGTTTAACTGGTGTTACTGGTATTGGAACTCCACTAAGTTCAGATCAAACAAGTCCATTGAGTACTCTTTATTATGTGAATAGTGTAATGAGTATTGGTTCAACAATTACAGTTGATCCACCACCTACTTCGGTTGCTGTTTACACAAACTATGCAGAATTGCAAATAGAAGATTCTGCTGATTTAATTATAGAGTCAGGTGATGTTGTTCCTGACGTATTTGATTTACGCATACCATAAATAACTAAAAAATATAAACCATGTCAAGATTAAGGGCAAATTCAATAACAAATAAAACTGCAAACGGTGCTCCAACTGCGACTAATGGTTTGGAAGTAACTGGTGTATGTACTGCAACGGATTTTAGTGGTCAGTCTGGTGGTGCTGCAGATTTTCCAAATGGACTAACAGGAACAACTGGTACGTTCTCAGGTAATCTCGGAGTTGGTGGTGTATTAACATATGAAGATGTAACCAATGTTGACTCTCTAGGAGTTGGTACATTTAGAGATGGTCTCCGTGTCACTGGTATATGCACTGCAACTGCGTTTCATGGTGATGGATCTAATTTAACTGGTGTTTCGGTTGGTATTACTACCGAAGCAATTACACCATCTGGTATCACAACTCATATATTACTATCAAGTGCAGATGATCATAAGGTTTTAGCAACGGGTAATGTAACAATTGACGTTACTGGTGGATCAGAGGGAGATAGTCATACAGTTAGAATTGAAAATGTAGGTGTAGCGACAGTTGGTTTTAGCACAGCATTTCAATTCCCATCAGGTGGTACACCAACATTACCAACGACAAGTGGAGCAATAAGTTTAATATCATTCTCAGTTCATAAAACAGGAGCAGCAGGAACGACACTACTCGCAGGTGCATCAGTAAACTTTAGTTGAGGTTAGATAATGGCAAGAGCATTTTTACCCCACCCTATAACGACTGATAGTGCTGTAGGTGGAGCAGTAATTGAGAAAAGTTTAAGGTTTAGACATGGTAGAACAAATTGTGTAATGACCAGAACGTCAGAGACTGCCAGTTCAACTTATACATTTTCAGCATGGGTAAAACACCAAAAATTAGATGATTACAAGTATCTTTTTTCAACTGGAAGTGCTGGTTTAGCATTTAATGGGACAACAGGACAAACTGCTAATAAATTATACATTTATGATGGTAGTTCTCTAACAAATGCAGATCCATATATTAGAGATACTAATTCGTGGTATCACATAGTTATGAAAATGAGTTCGGGCACAGTTTACACATACATAAATGGTGCTGTTGCTCATAATGGTATTGGAGGTTTTAGTCTTAATACTGGAACTAATTCTACTAGAATTGGTGATTATAATACTGATCATGAGTTTGAGGGGTATATTGCAGATGTTCATTTGGTTGATGGACAGGCATTAGATCCAACTGCCTTTGCATACACTGAGGATCAAACAGGAATATGGAGACCAAAGAGATATACTGGAACTTATGGAACGAGTGGATTTCATTTAGAATTTAAAGATAATTCAAGTACAGCAGCATTTGGTAAAGATACAAGTGGTAATGGTAATGACTTTACAACAAGTGGTTTTATAGTAGGTGATAGTGTTCCTGACTCTCCCACCAATAATTTTGCACTTTTGTCACGTTCAAATGGAATGACTGGTATATCTAATGCTGGTTTAAGATTTCAAACATATAATGATTCTAATGGAGCTCAAGTGGCTGTTCAGGCAGATAGAACTATTCCAAATACAGGAACTTGGTATTGGGAGATAAGATGGACAGGACCATCATACACCAGATATTGGGGTATAACAAGAAGATTAAATAATTATACTGGTGTTTATTTTGATAATTCAGGTGGTGTTCGATATGACATGAACACTGGGAAAGCTTATCGTCATACTGGTGGAAGTGGTACAGAAGTATTTACTGGTGGATTTACAGCTTACAATGATGGTACAACACGTATTATTGGTATGACAGTTAATATGGATGAAATGGTTGCTAAGTACTATAATAATAACTCGCTTGTTTGTTCGGTTTCTATTCCTGAACTTCCAAGTGATGGAAAAGGTGACTATGTATTTTCTTGGATAAGCACAAATGGTGGTAGTAGCAGTAGTGTAAATGATAGATTCAACTTTGGACAGGATAGTAGTTTCCTTGGAGCAAATACAAATCAATATAAAACAGATGCAAATGGCATCGGTGATTTTTATTATACTCCTCCTGATAATGCTTTGGCATTATGTACACAAAACATACCACCAAATTTAACATCTAAAAATGGAATGATTGATCCAAAAAAACATTTTGATACTCTGCTTTATACGGGTAATGGTGCAACTTCTGGTCATAAAATTACTGGATTAGAATTTGCACCAGATTTTGTTTGGTTAAAAAACAGAACATCAACCTATGATCATCATCTCTATGACACTATTAGAGGTGCTGGAAATTGGATTGAATCAAATCAAACAGATATAGAAGCAACTGGCACTCATATGGATGGATTTTTACATAATGGTTTTTCAGTAGGAAATGGTGTTAATTCAAGTAGAACAAACTACAATAGCCATAATTACGTAGGATGGTGTTGGAAAGCAGGAGGAGGATATGTCACAAATAATGATGGAAGTGTAACATCACAAGTATCTGCAAATAAAGATGCTGGATTTTCTATTGTCACATATTCAGGATCAAATGATTCAACAGTTACTTTTGGTCATGGATTAGATTCTGCTCCTGAAATGGTTCTTATAAAAAGACGAAATAATGCAAATGGTTGGCGAGTTTATCATCATAGCATTGGTTTAGGGAAATATTTAAGTTTATCAAATAACGCTGCAGCAGTTACTTCATCTCAAGATTTTGCGAGTGTAAGTGCCACGACTTTTGGTGTAAAAGGTGGATATAATCCAGTTAGTATAAATGGTGGAAGTTATGTTGCATATTGTTGGCATTCTGTGCCAGGATATTCAAAATTTGGAATCTATCGAGGTAATGGTCAACATGGTAATAATGCTTTTGTTGACTGTGGATTTAAACCAGCTTTTGTATTATATAAAGCACACACCAGAGTGGATGACTGGGGTATGCATGATAATAAAAGAGATACAGTTAATCCAATTAAAAGATTTTTATATCCAAACGGTACTTATGCTGAATGGACTGGTGGAACTAATGATCATATGGACTTCTATTCAACTGGATTTAAAGCTCAAAATTCAGGTAGTATGATAGGTGGATCAAATGAACATTACATATACATGGCATTTGCATCCCATCCAGGTGATAGTGTCTATGATGTTGTAACTAATGCAAGATAAATAAAATATGTCATTCACTAAAGTCGCACCAGCAGGGATAGGAACTTCACCAGGATCAACAATTCGTCTTGGTGATTCTTTGTTGCACTCAACTGGTCTTGATATTGGAGTAGGATCTGGTATTGGTGTAACAATCAGACAACATGGTGATGCAACATTTACAGGAATAATCACTGCTTCTGCATTCTTTGGAGATGGTTCAGGTTTAGAAGGTGTATCAAGTTCTGGTATTGGAACACCATTGAGTGATGATGATACAAGCACATTAAATAAAGTTTATTATGTCAACCAAGAACTAAGTATTGGTTCTACTGTTACTGTCAATCACCCCGATTCGGCAGTTGCATCATATACACATTATCAAGATCTTGTTGTTAAAGACGATGCAGATTTTATCGTTACGGATGGAGATACTTTTATACCTGATGTTTTAGGTATTCGCACAGACACTTCAACTGCGAGTGCTGCAACAGGTGGTCGTATTCGTGCAGGTACAATCACAAACGCAGGTGCAAACGGAGCACCTAATTTTCCGAATGGTTTAACAGGAACTGCTGGAACATTCACTGGTAATTTAAATATAGGTGGAGTATTAACATATGAAGATGTAACCAACGTAGATTCAGTTGGTGTTATAACCGCAAGAAGTGGTGTAAATGTTTCAGGAGGAGAAGTAAAAGTTGGTGCTGCAGTTACTGTAAGTTCAGGTGGTGTAATAACAAGTGGTGTCGTTACTGCAACATCTTTTGCTGGTTCAGGTGCAAATTTAACTGGGATTGTAGCAGTTCCTTCTGGTTGTATTTTAATATGGTCTGGTGCTGCAAATGCCATACCATCAGGTTTTGTATTATGTAACGGTTCAAATAGCACTCCCGATCTAAGAGGTAAATTTGTTGTTGGTTATCATGATGGCAATGGTGACTATGACGTAGGTGATACTGGTGGTGATGAGACTGTAACACTTACTACAGCACAGATACCATCACACAAACACACCACAAACATTGATGGTGGTCACGTAATTCCTGGTAATGGAGGATCGAGTTATCCATATGGTGGTGCAGGTACTTATGCCTCTACAGTTTTCAGTATGAATAATACTGGTGGTGGAGGAGCACACGAAAACAGACCACCATTCTATGCTCTTTGCTATATTATGAAGACATAAATAACTAAAAATATAAACGATGTCAAGAATTAGAGCAAATACAATAACGAACCAGAATGCAAATGGTGCGCCTAATTTTCCTGATGGCATCACAGTAACTGGTATTGTTACTGCCACAACGATCAATTCAAACGTAACTGGTGATCTAACGGTCTCTGGAAATATTGGTGTTGGTGGTACATTAACATATGAAGACGTAACGAATGTAGATGCGATAGGAATAATTACAGCAAGAAGTGGAATAAAAATAGGAGCAACGGGTGCGAATACTTTAATATCTGGAAACTCAACTGGTATAGGTATTGGTGACGCATCTCCAACAAAACCTCTGACAGTTGGAACCACTACACCTGTAGTTTTACTAGATGATCAATCAAGTCGTACATTAGAAGTTCGTGGACCAAGCGCCTCTAATAGTGCAACTGTCTTGACAACTTCTAGTCACGATTTATTATTAGGAACAAATAATGCGGAAAGACTTCGCATAGGAACTGCAGGTCAATTAGGAATTGGTGGTGCAAACTATGGAACAGATGGTCAGGTATTGACAAGTAAAGGTGCTAGTGCCGCTATACAGTGGACAACTCTTGAAGGAGGTAAAGTAAGAAACTATAAGTATCAAGTAGATTCTGGTTACTCTGCTGCAAATTGGGGTAGTTTTACTCAAGTAGCATCATTTTCATACACTCCCCTTCAAAGTACTAGCAAAATAATAGTGATTGCATCATTGAACTTATTATGGGAGAGTAGTAATGTGCATACCGCTAGAATGAAATTTGGAAGTAACTCATATCAACAATTTGATAAAGTAGCAAAAGCTGCAAGTATAAGTGGTTGGCTTTCTGGTAATCCAACTGTAATTTTTGACTTAGGTACAGCTGGAAATACAAGTTCAAACGCAGTTATCTTGGAGCTGCAGGGTAGTGGTTCCCACACTTCATACTTTAACTATTCCAGTGGTGATTCCCAGTTCTTACTATTAGAAATGGCACCTGCTGGTTAATTTACTAATTTACAATTATGCAATACGATTTACCAAGAACACTAGAAATTTTAAAACCAGGAGCACAATGGGTTATTCAAGCTGCTAGTGCTGATGATGTTACCTATGCCAGTCTTGATTGGAAAGATGAAAGTCAAACCAAACCTACAGAAACAGAGTTAAACAATAAACTATCTGAACTTAATAATGCAGAACCACTCAGATTATTGAGAGTTGAGAGAGATAAAAGATTGACTGAATCTGATTGGGTAACTGCTAAACAAATAGATACGGGAGTAGCAGTATCTGATGCTTGGAAAACATATCGACAAGCACTTCGTGACTTACCAGCAAGTGCATCACCAAAGTTAGATTCTTTCTATGAATTAGATTTAACTTCTGTTACTTGGCCAACGAAACCATCATAAGTTAGAAACTTCCTAAATATAATTACCTACATCAGAACTTGCGTGATATTAGCAAGGAGATTATAGGGGAAGAGTTTTTACACCAAGATGGACGATATCCAAAAAGAACTTAAAGATGTGCAAAAGAAGATAGAAGATATTGAAAAAAAGCAAGAAATGTTAAAACGGATACAGGATTTGGAGCGCTTACGTGAGGAAAAGCAAGCAAAACGACCTACTGGACATTCTTATGAAAAGTGATATAATAGATAATAAAAACAAATCCACCATGATAAGGCAANTAATTACNGAGTTTCCTTTGNCTGANGTTCCNAAAGANAGNACTGTCACNGAGGAGAAGATACGGAAGTACACCTATACCAAAGAGGAAGTGGATGTGCTTATTTCTAATGCTGTAAAGGAGGCAGTTGAAGAAGCAGTAAAGATTGATGAGGCATCAATGGCAAAGCATAATCGTGATGCAACTGTCATTAGTATGATACTTGGATTTACTACTCTTGCACTATTTGTAGATGGTTTACTTAGAATGTTGGGTATTATTCCACCATTCATGGAGATTGATATTAATATTTTAGATAAGATAGAAACTGATATTATTGATAAGATAAAACAAGTTCCTATTCAAAAATTATTCCAACGATAATGAACGACATTTCGGTTTTTATATATGTTATGGGTTTTGCCGCTGTATTTGGTATGACCTGTGTTTATATGTTTATGATGATGAGATCAACATTAAACTCTTTTGATAAGACACCAGTTAATTCTTATAGTGATGCAATGAGAGCATATAAAATGCCAGCACCACATCCAGAAATGGAGGGAATACAGTATGGAGAAGAGTTACTCGTTTTTAATCCAGAAGAAGATGATGACGATGAAGATGATGGTGATATTGTAGTCAGAGCTTGACAGAGGAAGGAGAACCTCTTATAATGCAGAGGTAAACCGATATAGAGTAATGACACTCACCTCTAAATTTAAGAAAGATATAAGCACTCTCCGTGCAGCTGCAAACAAAGAAATTTTCTTGGATGTTAAATATCCAAAGTTATTTAAGAAAGTAAAAAGATATTACGAAGGGTTACAATATATTGATTTAAAGGGTGAAGACCCTGACGCAGACTATAATGCTGTGATAGAATGTATTATAGAGGACTTAAACCAATGATTGAAGTATTATGCCAGAATGACCCATACAGGTATGTGAAGATGCCTGATCTACTTGAGAATGGTCAACCAGACTATCGTATTCAAAAGTGGAACAATCACAATGGATACAAGGATATGTACCTCTGCGACAACTTTATGCAGTTCAAAACTGCCATCGAGGACTTTGAGTACACAAAGTGGTTAGACCCTGCAGGAGTGCCTTGCTACGTTTGTGATAAATAAATCAGAACATTATAGTATAGTAAAATGTCACATTTTGGAGATTTATTATCTGGAAAGACTCTAAAAACTGAGGTTCCAAAAACATCTACTCCTGTAGTAGAGGAAGCACCTAGACCAGAAGAGGAAATTGCAGATGCATTTTCTGATGAGAAAGACTTTTCTGATATGTCAAAAGAAGAACTTGAAATTTATGGACGCACCATTGGGATTGAGTTGGATCGTAGACATAACAAATCAAAATTAATTAAAGAACTAGAGGATCACATTCAGTATATTGAGAGTGTATAACACTTAAAACAAAATAATGAGAAAGTTTGAATTTAGACCGTGGGGATGGTTTATTACTCTTGATGAGGGTA
>FUFK010046581.1_pt1 | contig 11832 bp, 14 predicted proteins | sample 1021851 | NCBI WGS metagenome assembly FUFK01 (sample SAMEA51879418, study PRJEB19060) | metagenome
ACTAACGTATATTTATAGAACACTATCGGAAAAGAAATCGCAAGATAGAAAAGAAGATAGAACAGAAAATCCCGAAGGGTCGCAAGATCAATCGGGATTTTTGCTTTTTGCTATGAAAATAAATCGAAATTAAAATTTAAATATGGAAATCTACCTAGTTGATGGTACTTACGAGCTATTCAGGGCACATTTTGGTTATCCAAGCAGGAAGACAAAACAGGGAAAAGAAGTAGGTGCATTAAAAGGATACATAAACCACTTGCAATCCTTAAGGAAAAAATATGAATATATAGGTGTTGCATTCGATTCAAAGGTGGAATCTTTTAGAAATGAAATTTATAACGAATACAAATCTAGTAAAAATATTGATAAAGAAATATTAGATCAATTCCCTTTGGCTGAAAAAGTTACAGAATTACTTGGACTTACTTTATTACCAATGGACCATTATGAAGCAGACGATGCCATTGCTTCTGTATGTGAATTATTTAAAAATGAAAATGTAGAAATTATTATTGGATCATTAGACAAAGATCTAATGCAATGTCTAAATGTTAAAAATATTTCAATGTACTCCACTAGGTATAAATCTTTTACAACAGGAGATGATGTTTTTAAGAAATTTGGTGTACATCCTCATCAAATACCAGATTTTCTGGCACTTGTTGGTGATTCTTCTGATGGCATTCCAGGTATGAATGGTATTGGTGAAAAGACTGCATCAGCACTACTTCAAGAGTATGAAAATATTGAAAACATTTATCAAAATTTAAATATCTGGAAAAACAATATAAGAAGTGGAGAAAGGCATGCAAACACAATTTTCGAAAACTATGAATTGCTTAAGCTATTTAAAAGTCTTACAACTTTGAGAGTGGACGTTAAAGTACCTAAGAAAATAGAAAAATATTCATTATCTAAACTAAGCTCCGATGAATTAGAAAAATTTTCTGCAAAATATCAACTCAATATTAATTTTTAAAATCTTTATATTTTTTTAAACTTTTACTACTCTCATATTGTGAAAAAGTTTGCATTTGTACTCGGTTTGTTTTTAGTCATGACACCAGCAATATCTGCATTAGCTGATGATCATGTTGATGAAAATGATGCCCAACAGGGAACAATGGATGAGAACCTACCAGTACCTGCAATAGTTATAGAGGAACCACCAGAGCAGATAGAGGATGTAGCTTGGACTTACAGGTTTTTAATTCCAACTACTGTTGCGATAGCTACTCTGGTGATTCTTGGTAATGTCATCCAGTACTTCAGACAAGTAACAAGAAAAAGATACAAAGTCATAGAAAAATAAATTAGTCTTCTTGTAATGACTGAAATTGAAAATAAAATTACGAATTTACTTAATCCAACTCAAAACTATGTTGTTGCATTAAGTGGGGGTGTTGACAGCTCAGTTCTGCTGCATATAGTGCACTCTTATACATCAAATGTCAGGAGTGTTTTCGTTAATCACAATCAAAAAGATTCAGACAAACTTCAAAAATCAGCTGAGAATTTTGCTAAAGATTTAGGAATTGATCATTTGAATTTAGATACTCAATTAGATTCTGATTCGTCAGAAACAAAAATGAGAGATGCAAGGTACAAAGCACTGTTTAATAACATGCAACAAGATGAAATTCTTCTACTAGGACATCATAATGATGATAGAGTAGAAACTTTTATGATAAATCTGTTCAGAGGGACAAGACTCAAAGGCCTACTTTCTATAAAGCAAGAGACAAAAAGTATATTTAGACCACTAATTGATATTAAAAAATCTTCAATCATTAAATATGCTCAGGATAAAAAAATAAATTTTTTAGAAGACTCTACAAACAAAGACAACTCAATTTTACGGAATTGGTTAAGGAATGAAATTATTCCGAGCATTGAAAAGAATTTCAAAGGAGATTTAAATAACAAAATACAAGGTTTAATTTATGAAATAGATGAACTAACAAAAAATGATAAAAACCTAATTTCGTATATAAAAAGTGCAAATGGATATGTAGAAGTTCCAATTTCACTGATTAATAAGGCCAACTCAGCCTCTTATTATTTGCTGTCAACAATATCTCAATATATTGGACAAAGCGGATTACAGAATTCCGATATCAAAAAAATATTTTCTGTTATTGAAAAGAATATCAGGAAAAGTTTTTTTGAAAATTGGGAAGTTTCAACTCAAAGCGGGCTTCTTATTTTTGTAAATAAAGAAAAATGGACAGGTAGTGGAGATTTGCTAGAACCAAAAGGTTATTTTAATTTCGAAAAATATGACTCTATCGACACTTTAAATAACTGGTCTATATCATTACCAAAATACCTAGAAAATGAAATTTATTTCAGTGAAATTTCTGATGGAGATCTATTTAAAGCAGGCAGTCATAATCAAAAAGCTGCTGAAATATTTCGTTCATACGGGGTAAATAAGTCACTTCGAGAGGTCTGGCCAGTTCTTAAACTGAAAGATACTATTCTATGGATACCAGGAATAAGAAAATCTAGTGAGGGAAACTGGTTGGAAACACAAAAAAATAAATTTATAATAAGTGCTTCTACAGAAAAGGTTAGTATTGAAAATTTCTAAAACTTTAATATCACAAGAAGAAATAGAAGATAAAATTTCGGAAATTGCAGAAATAATAAATAGTAAGTATAAAGACCAAGAGCTTGTAGTTATTGGCATTCTAAAAGGAGCTTTTATTGTTGTAAGCGACCTTGCTAAGCAACTTCAGATTGATGTTACCTTTGACTTTATGAGTATTAAGTCTTATTACGGATCTGAATCTTCTGGACAAATTAAAATTATTAAAGATTTGGAGTATGACATTTCAAATAAAAATATTTTGATCGTCGAAGACATCTATGACACAGGATTAACCCTCTCAAGCTTAAAAAAATTACTTGAATCTAGAAATCCAAAAAGTATTGAAATTTTTAGTATGTTTGTTAAAAAAGGGGTTTCANAAGACCCAATTGAAATCGATTACAGTGGATTCGAAATTGGNCCTGAATTTGTAGTGGGTTATGGTCTAGACTACAACGGAAAATATAGAGNATTGCCTTATTTGGCCCTTCTCTCTTAAATGTCAGTATTGCTTTTAAACCCAAGAGTATTAAATTAAANAAGATGGATAAGAAAAAAGAAATGAATAAAAAAAATAACAATAAGTCATTTTTTATGTACTTTGCTTTAGGACTACTTATCTTTCTTGGCGTACAGCAGTACAACTCTACGGTTAACGCACCTGAAAGCAAATCTTTTACTGCGTTTAAAAATGAAATTATCTCCGGCTCTGTAATAGAAGCCACAATAAAAGAACAATCAAATATGGTCGAATTTNAAATAGCAAATGATGAAACCATATATCAAACAGAATATCCAGAGGGTTTTGAGGGAGAAGTATTTCAACTCTTAGTTGATCAAGATATAGTCTTAAATACTGACACAGAGCCTGCAGGGTTTCAAGATTATGTTTTTGCATTTTTACCTTGGCTATTTCTTGCAGCATTTATGTTCTATATGTTTTCTCAAGTTAGATCAAATGGAAATCAGATCATGCAATTTGGTAAATCAAAAGCAAAAGAGCTCGACGAAGAAGCACCAAAAGTTACGTTTCAGGATGTAGCAGGTGTTGAAGAAGCTAAAGAAGAGCTAGAAGAGATAAAAGAGTTTTTGAAATCTCCAGAAAAATTTAACAAACTTGGTGCAAAAATTCCTAAAGGAGTTTTACTTGTAGGCCCTCCAGGAACAGGCAAAACNCTNCTTGCAAAAGCNGTTGCTGGGGAAGCTGGTGTTCCATTTTTTAGCATTTCAGGATCTGACTTTGTTGAGATGTTTGTAGGGGTTGGAGCNAGCAGGGTAAGAGATTTATTTAAAAAAGCNAAAGAATCATCTCCAGCAATCATATTTATTGATGANATTGATGCAGTTGGAAGAATGAGGGGAGCTGGTCTTGGNGGTGGACACGACGAGAGAGAACAAACNNTAAATCAATTACTTGTTGAAATGGATGGTTTTGAAGCTAACCAAGGTGTAATACTNATGGCAGCNACNAACAGGCCAGANGTTCTNGATCCNGCTNTATTAAGACCNGGAAGATTTGATNGACAGGTAATNGTTGGCAGGCCTGATTTNGCAGGAAGAACTCANATTCTAAAAGTTCACGCTAAAGATAAACCATTAGCAAAAAATGTTAACTTTGAAACNTTGGCTAAACAAACACCAGGATTTACNGGNGCTGATCTTGCNAATTTATTAAACGAAGCAGCACTACTAGCTGCAAGAAAAAATAAAAAAACTATANGTATTGCCGATATCGAGAACTCAATNGATAGAGTTATGGCTGGTCCTGAAAAGAAAAGTCAAGTAATGACAGAAGAGGAAANGTTAATTATTGCNTATCATGAAACNGGCCATGCTTTAGTNGGCTGGGCACTTCCAAATGCAGATCCAATTCACAAAGTTACCATTATCCCTAGGGGAAGAGCGCTTGGNTATACTCAGGCATTGCCCGATAGTGAAAANTATCTTTCATCTAAGGCTGAATTAAAAGACAGACTNGCAATGCTTATGGGAGGCAGAGTTGCAGAGGAGTTAATATTTGCAGACCCAACTACAGGAGCATCAAACGATATTGAAAAAGCAACAGATATTGCGAGAAGAATGGTGATGGAATTTGGTATGAGTGAAAAGCTTGGACCAATGCTTTATGGCAAAGGTTCAAATGAAGTATTCCTTGGTCGAGACTATGGAAGACAACAAGACTATTCTGACGAAGTCGCCTCATCTATAGATGACGAGGTAAGAAATTTATTAAATGACGCTCACATAATTGCTGGAAAAATATTAAAGAAGTTTAAAAAACAAATGAATGCAATGGTTAATTTATTAATGGAGAAAGAGACTATTAATAAAGATGAAGTAGCTGAAGTATTTAAATCTATTAAAAAAGTAAAAATTCAGGGTACTGGTAAAAGCTTAAGGCTTGCCTGATGAGCGAAGTTCAAACTAACCTAATCCAGGCNCAGGAATCTTTATTTTTCTTACTAAAAGAAATAACTGATAAAAGTGATGAAGAAATAAAAAATTTATCAATTAAGTTTTTAGACCAAGTTCAAGAAAAATTATCTAATAAAAGTGATGAAACACTTATTTTTGAATCACTAAAAGAAGTTACACACAATCAACCCATTTATATAAATGGAATTTCATACATTAGCTTATGTGAACATCATATGATGCCTTTTCACGGCTCAGCAAGTATTGCTGTTTTCCCAAAGAAAAAGATATTGGGAATTTCAAAATTTAGTGATCTTGTAGGACATTTTTCAAACGACTTAACATTACAGGAAAAGTTAACTGAAAAAATTGCCTCGTTCATACACAAAACTTTAGATGCCGATGGAGTGTTTGTTAAAATGTCTGCAAAACATCTTTGCTCTGATTTATTGAATTCTCAAAATTCATCAGAGGAGGTCATAACTACATACTCAACTGGTGTGTATGAATTAGACTTTTCATTAAGAAACGAAGCACTTTTAAACTTTTCTTAAAATTGACGGATTGGAATAATCTTTTAAATTCAGTTAACCAAAAAGTAATTGGAATTATTAATTCAACAAAGGATTCATTTTCTGGTGACGGTGTTTTTGAAAACATAGAGAGACTTGGGTTTTTATTAAAAACAGCAGAAGAAAAGGAAATAAAAATTCTTGATGTTGGTGGAGTTTCAACTAAACCCGGCTTTAAAGAAGTTAGTTATGAACAAGAATTAAAAAGACTTAATTTTTTTATTTCTAATTATTTTGGAAAGTTCAAATTATCTGTAGATACGATGAATTATAAGATTGCCAGACATGCTTTAGAAAATAATTTTGAAATTGTTAACGATGTAAGTGGTTTCAATGATTTAAAAATGATTCAATTAATTATTGAAAAAGCTCCAAAGATTATTCTTGTACATAGGCACCCAAATTCATCTGATATTCAAGAAAAGATGAATTACAAAGATGTAGTAAAAGAAGTAAGAGATCATTTAGAAGAAAAAATAGAAAATTTAATTTCTCATGGAGTTGATAAAAACAGAATTTCTATTGATCCAGGATTAGGCTTTGGTAAATCAATGGAGGACTCTCAAAAATTATTTAAAAATCTAGAATATTTTTCCTTTGGATTTCCATTAGTTGTGGGTTATTCGAAGAAAAAATTTGCTAAAAATTTAGAGATGACAGATGAAGAACTTTATGACCATTGTATAAACTCTGGCGTTTCTTTGGTCAGGCTACACATAGCTTCTTAGTTTTACATTTAAGCTAATATGTAATTTACGGAGGTTACAATGGCTGGTTTAAAACCCAATGATTTTCATTGGATTATTGAAGGAAAACTAGCTGTTTCCGAATGCATTGGCGGCGGTGGCCTTACTCCTCGTAAAATAAGGAGGGAAGAAGAAATTCAGTGGCTAAAAGGACAGGGCATTAATGCTATTTTCTCTCTACTTGATTCAGACTTTAATCTTAAAAACTATCAAGAAGTAGGTTTTAGAACTTATCACTATCCGTTAAGTGATGATATTCCAAAAGAGTCTCTAAATGTAATTTTTGATGCAATCAAAGAAGCATTATCAGACAAGGATCGAAAGCTTCTAATACATCGAGAATTATTAGATGAACAAGTTCCGGGAATTCTTGCTGGTTATTTAATTTACTCTAAACTTTTGGACGACCCTATTTTGGCAAGAACCATACTAGAAAAAATATTAGAAAAACCACTTTCACCAAAAGCTATAGCTCTTATTCCCACTACNTAAATAATGTCATTCGACATAAATATTTCTAAAATCAAGTGCTCTGGAAAACATGGAATTTATGATCACGAAAAACAAAANGATCAAGAATTTTTGGTAGATATTAATATCAATATTTCTGATTTTTCTGCAGACGATATTAACAAAACACTTAATTATGAGGAAATTGTTAATTTAGTNATAAAATTCGTAAACACANAAAGCTATGATTTAATTGAAACTTTGGCAAAACAAATTTCTGAACAAATTGTATTTAAATACGCAAAAAATGAATCTATGTTACAAGAAATTAAAGTCACAGTTCATAAACCAGATACAATTTTAAAAGATAGAACAGAGGGCATTTCGGTTTCTTATAGTGAAGAATTCAAATAGTATATTTCTCTCCTTGGGCTCAAACATTGGTGATAAAGAAAGTAATTTAATTGATGCAGTAAGGCTAATTTCTAATTTTGCCAAGATTATTAAAATCTCATCAGTCTACAAAACAGAACCACTACTTTACATAGAACAAGATGATTTTTTTAACATTGTTATTGAAATTGAATACCAAGGAACAGCTAGAAATTTACTGATAAAAATTAAGGAAATAGAAACTCAAATGGGGCGAAACAAAAATTTTAGATACGGACCAAGGTTGATAGATATAGATATTATATTTTTTAAAGGTCAAGAAATTGAGGAAGAAGATTTGATTATCCCTCATTATGATTGGCAAAATAGACTTTTTGTTGTCGAGCCTTTATATGAGGTTTTAAATAAGNCTTTAGATAAATCTAGTTCTAAAATTTTTGATCAAAAAATAACTAATATTGGTAAAATTAAAACTTAAGTACGGGCACCATTTTAGGGCACGATAATGACAAAAGTGATAAATACAATAAACGATGACATCCTGTCTGAAAACATATGTTTTATTCCCACAATGGGAGCAATACATGAAGGCCACCTGTCACTTGTAGATATTGGAAAAGAAACAAATTTAAAAACTTTGGTATCCATATTTCTNAATAGAAGACAATTCAATAATGATGACGATTTCAAAAATTATCCTATCGAGCTTGAACAAGATATTNAATTTTTGAAAAGTAGGGGTGTTGATTTTATTTTTCTCCCTNAGGAAAGCTACATTTATCCTAGTGAAGGAGTCCCTTCTATTGTTCCTAGTAAAGTGGGATCTNTTCTCGAGGGAGCTTCAAGGCCTGGCCATTTCGANGGAGTTTTAACTGTTGTAAATAGACTGTTTGATTTAATAAAGCCTAGCCATGCTGTGTTTGGGAAAAAAGATGCGCAACAATTATTTTTAATTAAGGACATGGTTAATCGACTTGATTTAAATATTGAAATAATAGAAGGAGAAATATTTCGAGATACAAATGGCCTTGCTTTGAGTAGCCGAAATAAGCATTTATCACAAGATGCTAAATTAATTGCAACAAATATTTTTAAATCTTTACAAAAAGTGGCTAAAGAAATAAATTCAGGTAAAAGTTTTGAAGAATCTGTTGAACTAGGGATTAATTCATTTAATCAAAATGAAATAGATTTGGACTATCTTGAAATAGTGGATGAAGAAAATTTTAATTATCCAAATAAATACTCAAAGAAATTAAAGTTATTAACTGCAGCTTATGTTGAAAATGTAAGGCTGATAGACAACATTGATATAGAAATATGAAGAAAATAATAGCAATTGATATTGGAAATACTGAAACAACAGTTGGAATAGGAAACAAGGATGGCTGGGATTCTTACAGGTTTACTACTAGAGATGCAAACACTCCAGATGAATTGTTGGCACTTTTTAACTCAACTTTTAACCTAATAGATGACAAAAGAAATGAATTAGCGGGTTCTATAGTCTGCTCAGTTGTTCCTCAAGTAACTAATAATATGGTTCAAGCAATTGAGAAATATTTAGATTTCCCACCTATCGTTGTGGGGCCTGGTATTAAAACAGGTTTAAAAGTAAATATTGATAATCCAAAAGAATTAGGACCTGACAGGATAGCAAATTCAGTTGCTGGTTATAAAATTGCCGAGTCAGATGTTGTAATTGTTGATTTAGGGACAGCAACTACTTTTGATGTTGTAAACAATAAAAAAGAGTATCTAGGCGGAGCTATTGCACCGGGCATAAAGATTAGCCTGGACGCTTTAACATCGAAGACCGCTTCTTTGAAATCTGTTGAATTAGACCTTCCAAAAAAAGTTGTAGGTAAAAATACTTATGAAGCTATTCAGAGCGGGTTAATCTTTGGGCACGCATCTATGATAGATTCTATGATTGAGAGACTTTTGCAAGAATTGGGAACAAAACCAAAAATTATTCTAACTGGAGGTTTAAGTCCAATTATTCAGCCTGTACTTAATTTAAATGCACAGTATGAAGAAAATCTAACATTAGTTGGGTTAGAAGAAATATTTAACTTAAATAATTAGGATATAAATGTGACCGAATTATCAAAATCTGAAAAAGAAATATATGACCTTAGACGTGAGAAGGTTGAAAAATTAAAACGAACAGAGTCTTTTCCAACATACTNTAAAAATACAAGTTTTATAAGCGACATTCATGCCAACCATCAAAGTCTAGACAATGGAGAACAAACAGATATTAGTGTTGCTGTGAGAGGTCGAGTACTAAGTATTAGGTCTTTTGGAAAATTAACATTTATAGATGTAAAAGACTCAACTGGCAAAATACAATTACTTGCTTCTAAAGATGATTTAGATGAGAAATTAGAAGAACACATTGAATTAATGGATGTAGGANTAGCANAGTAGGTACTTCTGGAAGCATAATGAAAACGAAAAAGGGAGAGCTTTCGTTAAAAATTTCCAATTTAATAGTTTTGAGCAAATCTTTAAGAACACTTCCTGAAAAGTGGCATGGATTGAAAGATAAAGAAACTAGATTTAGACAAAGGTATCTTGATTTAATCGTAAATGATGATGCAAAGAAAACTATAGATACGAGATTTAAAGTTCTCAAATTAATAAGAGAGTTTATGGTTAGTGATGGTTTTATTGAAGTTGAGACCCCTACACTCCAGCCAAAAGCAGGAGGTGCAATTGCCAAACCTTTTGTGACACACCATAACGCAATGAGTATTGACATGTTTCTTCGAATTGCTCCTGAGNTATATTTAAAAAGATTAATTATTGGTGGTTATGAAAAAGTTTTTGAAGTTGGAAAAGTTTTTAGAAATGAAGGCATTGACCAAACACACTCACCTGAGTTCACAATGATGGAAAGTTACGAGGCTTANACAGATGTAAATGGTGTAATGGATATGGTTGAAAAGATGTGCGAGTACATATTAAGTCAATTAAATCATGATTTAAAGATAGAATTTACTGAAAAAGAAGCAGATTTTAGTTTTCCTTGGAAAAGAATAAGTATGTTTGATTTGGTAAGTGAACATTTTGATGTTGAAATCAAACATAATTCAGATTTAAAACAAATCAAAGAAGAGTTTTTNACAAAACATAAGATTGAGAATGAATCTAAAACTACAGGAATGTTAGTTTACGATTTGTTTGAAAAATACATTGAAGACAATATTGTAAATCCTACATTTGTAACNGACTACCCCAAAGAAGCCTCACCATTTGCTAGGGAAAGTAAAGAAAAGAACGGAGTGACTGAAAGGTTTGAATTATTTGCTTTTGGTAGTGAATTAGCCAATGGTTTTTCCGAACTCATTGATCCAGTTGATCAAGAGGCAAGATTAAAAGAACAAGCACAAAAAAAAGCTGAGGGAGATGAAGAGGCACATGTAGAAGACAGCGATTACATTGAAGCTTTGGAGTATGGGCTACCTCCAACTGGTGGACTTGGTTTTGGTGTAGATAGATTTGTAATGATGCTTACAAACAATGAATCAATTAGAGAAGTTATTGCCTTTCCACATTTAAAACCTGAAAATTAATTTGTTCGATTAATAAGATAATTGTTAATNTTTTCTAGAACTGGAAATAGTTCATGATTTTTGAGAGTAAATATCGCCTCTACACTCTCATTTAAGTAGCCGTTGATTATTTCTTTTGAGTCGTCAATTATTTCCTTTGTAGTAAATTCATCAAGCACATTTTTAACATCAATTTTCTCTTCTTTTATTTCAGTCAANAGTTCCTGGTACTTACCTTTGTCTTTATTCAATGCAATTAAGACNGGTAATGTGTAAGTTCCTTCTAAAATATCATTACCTGCAGGCTTTCCCAACGTTTGCGAGTCAGAAGTTAAATCTAATATATCATCAGATATTTGAAAAATTATTCCACAGTTCCAACCCCAATTGCTCAAGGCATCAACAATCTCACTATCTGCTGAACTAGCAAGAGAACCAAGTCTTGCACTTGTTCTAATAAGGCTCGCAGTTTTTCCTTCAATAACTGTTAAGTAATCATCAATATTTTGATCAAGGTCAAAAGCTAAATTTAACTCTTTAGTTTGACCTTCAACTAATTCTGCATAAGTTGATGCCAACAGTTTGACAGATTCTAGTCCTAAACTTTCAGCTGCAAGCTCAGAAGATCTCGCAAGTAAATAATCTCCTGCAAGTATTGAAAGGGTAGAGTTCCATTTTGAGTTTGAACTTTCAACACCTCTTCTTGTTGTAGCATTGTCCATTACATCGTCATGATATAAACTCCCAATGTGAATTAGTTCTACACAAACACCAGCGTCTATAATTTTGCCAATATTTTCAATTTCATTTCCAAACTTTCCAGCAAGCGAGGTAACGATTGGTCGAAATCTTTTTCCTCCGGCATTTATAAGATATTGAGAAATTGATGTAAGGTAATCATTTGAAGAGCTAGAAATTTCTAATAGTCTTTCTTCTAATACATTTAAGTTATCCCAAATATCATCGAAAGGAATAATTCTTTTGATTTCATTGCTTTCCATAACTAAAGAATAAAGTAAATGTATAAATAGTTGTAATTTTCATTTAAGTGTATAAACAGACCCTTGGTAATATAACTATATGTTTGAAAGATTTACTGA
>FUFK010061162.1_pt1 | contig 11829 bp, 12 predicted proteins | sample 1021851 | NCBI WGS metagenome assembly FUFK01 (sample SAMEA51879418, study PRJEB19060) | metagenome
CTAAGTGTTATTTGATACCTCGGTTTGATTTTCGTGGTTATTTTACAGTAAGTACGTTTGACGGACAGGAGTGGTTACCATCATTAGACTGATTAAAGATGGCAAAGTTATAGAGGAGACAAACGACTTGCATTATATACACGAACAACTTATAATTCATGACAAAGATGTTAAAGACATAGTGATAACTATCGCAAAATACAAGTAATGGACAACAGCAAATACATCACGCAGGCAATCGCAGGTGCGTTGGAGATAATGAATGACCAGCCGCTTACTTTGAATGAGTTTATAGATGAGGTAATGCGTGACTATATGGAGCAGGAGCCAGGGACTTACGTTCCTTTGGGCGATATGCATGACCAGTGGGAGGAGAATTTTAACAAGGGAGAGTTTGCTTCTATTATTTGTGCACGTGGTCACTTGAAAACGACATGGGGTTTGTGTGTATTGGCATATATGATGCACAAGCAGCCAAACTTCAGGGCTTTGTATATATCTGCGACCTTGGAACAGGCTTGGGACAAGCTTGAGCAGTTTGAGGAACTGTGTAAGCGGTCTTGGCGTCTTAGTGCTTATCTTGAAAAGTCAGATGATAAGAAGGTGACAATACGTAAAGGTGCTAAGCGATTTAACAATGGAAGTAGAGTGCATGGTGCAAGTATAGGAAAGGCACTGGAAGGTCCTCACGTACACATGATTATCTTGGATGACGTTTTGCAGGAATTTCCAAACTTGACGGATGAAAAGGTAATCCATTATGTACAGAGAGTTGTGATGCCAATGCGACTTCCTAATTCTAAGATGTTGCTTGTAGGTACTCAAAAACGAGTAGGTGACATAACAGACTGGGTATCTGAGAGTAAAGAGTGGAATGTGGTAAGACATCCAGCTTTGTTAGAAGATGGTACGCCTAGGTGGCCAGAGTATTGGAATCAAGAAAGGTTAGACAAAGAAAAGGAGACAATGGGAAGTCGGGCTTTTGAGTCTGAGTATATGTTAAATCCGTTGGACCCAGAGTCTGCAGTTATTCCGTATGAGGTTTTGAACAGATGTTTGGATGAGAATCTTGATATGGGTCTTCCAGACTATACGGACGAAATAAGCGTCGTAATGGGCGTTGACTTGGCTGTAGGTATGAACAGTCAAAACGATGAGACAAGCTACGTTATTGTGGCTTATAATAAGAAAAATGAGCATCGTAGGTTACTATACAGTTGGACAGGCAAGGTAATGGCACAGGGTTCGGGTTGGTTAGAGACACAGGTGTTGAAGATAAGAGAGTTAGCGAAACGTTTTAATCCAGAAACGATTATGATAGAATCGAATGGGTATCAGAGGTTGGTTGTCCACAGTGCGTCGGATTTGGCGGGCTTACCAGTCGAAGGACACAACACGGGCAGAGAAAAGCACAGCCATGACGTGGGCATACCTGGGTTGGCCTTGGAGTTTGAGAAGGAGAGATACTCGATTCCGTGGCAAAAAGAAATAAGGGAAGCAAGTAGACCAGGGCCTAGAAAGTTGACGGATGGATTGAGTCGTTTGGTATATGGAAAAAATGGAAGGTTAGAGGGTCACACACCTGATGCGGTGATGGCTTTGTGGATGTGTGAGTTAGCTATCAAAGGCATGAACAAAAAGGGTCTTGCATTTGTTGGCTGGGATTACATATAGAAAAGTTTATATACATAAAGCATATGCATGACATCCAACCATTTATGAAAAAGCGAACAAGGTTGGAAATTTACGGAATAAGTAACGACACTAAAGAAAGTTTAAAAGAGATTGCTAAGGCTGAGAATGTTCCGACTGGAGTTTTGGTAGAACCTGTGCTTAGAAAATACGTCAAGGAGTATAATGGCAGATAAGAGAACTAGGTATAAGATTCCAAAGGGCGTAAAGAAAGAAGCTTTGGATGGTCGTGATTTACGTCAGATGCATGGGTATGGTGGTGGTAAGGTGACAAAGATGATAAACCGTAAGTTACGTATGCAGAAAGACATAGGTTATGATACGGCAGTTAAGGTTGACACATATTTTAGAAGGCATGAGAAGGTAGACCCGCCTGCTAAAGGTTTTGGTGACAGGCGTAATCCTAGCAAGGGTTATGTTATGTGGAAGCAAATGGGTGGTGATGCGGGTCACAGGTGGAGTAAGTCATTAAAGAAAAGATTAGACTTGCTACAGAAAACAGAAAGGCTTAATAAGATAATGAAGACATTGGAGGACATACATGGCATGGTACGATAGGATAATTGGACGCAAACCGATTAGAAAAATGTCTGCGTTAGAGGAGATGATAGCGCATGATACTAATCAGGTGATAAAAGAGGCAAGGACTCCTGTGTATTCTGCGATGGGAACAAATGCGCAATATCAAGAGTCGATATTACCTCCGATAGACCAGAGGTACCTTGAGCAGCTAGCAGACCGTTATTCGCATTTAAGGACGGTTATTTCGCGTATTGCTTCGCAGTCAGTAGCAAAAGGCTGGGAGTATCATGCAATAGGCGACACTGGTGACAAAGAAGAGAGAAAAATATTAGAGACATTACTTAGAGACCCGACAAGAGGAGATGCAGACATATCAGGTATGGAATTGTTTAAGGCAATGATAAGACAACTTGAGATATTTGATGATGTGTGGGTTAGTATTGTTTATGACCGTGTAGAAGGCGGTGAGATGAAAGTTGTCAAGCAGCTTTGGGTAGAAGATGCAAAGCACATGAGGTTTCATGTAGATGAGTTTGGCAGATTTAAGGATGACATTTATTTTGATGTAATAACTAGAAAGTTTGTAGGCCAAGGTGAAAAGACAGAAGGTGGTATTCCTGCTGCAAAGATGGCATATTTTTATGATTTAGGTGGAGATAGTGACAAAATACCTTTTGCACGTGATGAGATTATACATTTTAACAAATACAGTGCGACAGCCAGATTGTATGGACAGTCGCCAATTATGGGTCTTTCTAAAAAAATAGAAACCGCTCTCGCCATTGAGAACTTCCAAAACAAAATCTACAAATTAGAGAGACCACCTAAGGGTTTCTTGGATATTCCTGGCCATGATGAGGAGAGTTTGAATCGATTGGGAGAATACATTGCAGAGGAAACAAGGCGTAATCCTAACTTTGTACCAATCATAAGTAGTAGGGGAGAAGGCACAGGTAGCGGTCAGGCTAAGTTTGTGCCTGTTATGCCTAACATGGATGAGTTGATGGCACTGCCATATATGGAGCGCATCAACAACGACATAAACGCAGCGTATGGCGTTATGCCAATCATAACAGGAAGTACAGCAGGCGTAGGTGGATTGAATGCAGAGGGTGAACAGGTTAGTATATTTGACAGAACTATATTAGAAACGCAGAAATGTATTGAGATGGGTTTCTTTAAGCCGTTGTTAAAGATAATGGGCATAGAAACTTGGAAGATAAAGTTTGCAGATATAAATGTAAAGAACGAGCAACAGCATTTGGCAAATATGTTACAGAAGGCAAACATAATTACAGTACTTAACAAGGTAGGAATAGAGGCAACTCTTGACAAAGATGGCAATCTTAAGTTACCAGACAATCCTACTGTAGTTGCGCCAGAGGGTAAACCAGAGGTAGGGGCTGTAAAACCGTGAGTAGTTGTAAAAAGTGTATGCGAGGTCCAATGTCTGTGCATATATTGAGCAATGGCTTTTGTCAGGGTTGTGCAAATGAGTTATCTTGGAAACAAGGTGACAGAGTGGCACGTGAACAAATGGCTAAGAGGCAGCGTGTTGCAATGTTTAAACAGGGTGAGAGAATAGTTAAGAAAAAGTGGAAAGAAAAATACGGTGATGCTTCTATAGAAGAAGTCTTAGGTCATAAATAATGGCTATAGAATGGGATACTGAAGGATTTTATCGTACAATTAATTTTTTTAAAAAAAAAGATACTTGGCAAGAAATATTAGCAATAGCTGCGAGTAATGTTGAAGAGACAATCGAAGATGATGCAAAAAATATATTATATAGTCAAGTCAATAAAGTCACAGGTTCTGTAGGCGATAGTATTGAAACTACAGTAGATATATCTGACGATGATGTTACATTGTCTGTGGGTAGCAATCATCCTGCAGCAAATATGATAGAATACGGAGGTCTTGTGCCTGCTGAACCTTTTGACCCTAAATCTGCATTACCTAATATTGATGATTATGCAGATGATGTTTTTGCATATTCTAATTATATAAAAAAGAAACAACCATTTAAACAAGAACGCCCATTTATTCGTCCAGCATTGTTAAATGCTACTGGAAAAATAAATGGTGAAATAATTAGCAGTAGCTAATAAGTTATAAAAAAGAATACGAGTAGTTTCCGGAAAGTTATACTTACTTATATACACATATCGGATGTTAGGCTGTGGCAGACGCTGATAATACTAAGTGGAAGGTCTATCGACCAGAGTGGTACAATGACCGAGTTTTAGAAACGTTTATTAGCTCGCCTATCGTCGACAAACAGAACGACAAGATAGAAACACAGACAATTAAAGACTCTATGGATTTCTATATGAAATACGGAGTTTATTCATACAAGCATGAGGAAATGCCAGTAGGGTTGCCTCTTGCATATAAGGTAAAAGACGGTAAAGTCAAAATACGTGTAGGCATACACAACAGGCTTCCTATGCATGATAGAGTATGGGAAGAGATGCAGATATACGGTGACAAGGGCGGTTCATCTATTAGAGGTGAAGCTGAGAAGCAAGAGAAGGTTTGCGAAGGAGAGGTCTGCCACAACAACATCTCCGAGTTGTCTCTTTGGTCCGTGTCATGGGTTGGTAACAAGCCTGCTAACCCAGAAGCTACTGTAACTGCAGTAGCAGCAGCAAAAGCAGAAGAACCTGTAAAGGTGACAAAACAAGTAACGCTAGATGAGATAGAAGGCATGGTAGAAAAGATAATAGAGCGCAAGAATGGCGAGTATTGTCTATATGCTAAGAAAGATAGAAAGTTACTGGGGTGTCACAAGACAAGAGCAGGCGCAGTAAGACAGGAGCGGGCAATACAAGCTAGAAGATTTAGTAAAATGAATCAAGATTTAGATGAGATATTGGCTGTATTGAAAAAGAAACCATGTTGGGACGGCTATGAAATGGTAGGATTCAAGTATGAGGGTGGTAAGAAAACACCTAACTGTGTTCCTCAAAAGAAAAGTAGACATCCACAGACGCCTGCAAAGCCAAGTGAGAGAAGAACAGGTAGTACTAGAAATCCAAAGGGTACAGCTAGTGGAGAGCGTGGTGGAATAAAATTAAGTGCTGCAAATATTAAAACATTAGAAGGTTATCGAGACGAACACAACAAGAAAGTTGGTAACGCTAAAGGGAAAAAGGCTAATCTTGGAGCATTGAAAGCAGTGTTCCGTAGAGGTGCTGGTGCTTTTTCAACCAGCCATCGTCCTAGCGTTCGTAGCCGAGACCAGTGGGCATTAGGTCGTGTTAAGGCATTCTTAAAGCTACTAAGTTCAGGTAGGCCGTCAAATCCTAAGTACACCACAGATTACGATTTATTGCCCGCAGGTCATCCCAAATCTACAAAAAAAGCAGAAGATAAAACACTAAAGGTAAAAGCACCTAAAGGTTATCATTGGATGCAGACCTTGAATGGTCCTATGCTTATGGAGGGCGACTACAAACCTCACCCAGGTGCAGTAGAGGCTTTTGAGTTTGGACTTATAGAAGACCATGAAGACAGTAGAATAGTAAAAGCAGAGTATCAGGGTAAGAAGGTAGAATTAAACAAACCACGCAGACTTACAGGTGAGAACAAGAAGTTTGGCGTATATGTAAAGAATGACAAAGGCAATATTGTACAGGTCAAGTTTGGCGACCCTAAGCTAGATATAAAGCGTGATGACCCAGAAAGGCGTAGAAACTTTAGAGCCAGACACAATTGTGCTAATCCAGGTCCAAAACATAAGGCAAGATACTGGTCATGTAAAATGTGGAGTGCAAAAAACGTTTCAGATATACTTGCGAAAAGCAATGAACATTTAGATGATATAATAGATTTAATAAAAGCACCTAAAAAAAAACCTAAAAAACGTAGAAAACCACGTGGAGGTAAAAATCCTTCTAAAACACAATGGAATAATTGTTTACAAAATGCAAGAAATCTAAAAACATACTATGGCGCACCAATGGCTGCAAGTCCAGAAAGGTTTTGTGGAGCTTTGTGGTATGACTACGGTAAATTTGGTCACCAAGATGCAGGTGGTGACAGAGAACCAAACCCTCCATACAAACATGGTCCAGGCACTGGAGGCAAAGACCCAGGAAATGTTAAAGACCGCAGTGGTTTGAAATTTAGACAAGCAATGTTTGAACGCTCAGGATATTGGCGTAAAGCAAGGGGTCGAATGTTAACTCCTAAAAACATTGCAAGGCTAATGAGTGGTAAAGGAAAGAAGTAGTTTCCGGAAATATTGAATTACTTATATACCCTTTTGTACATAAACAGGTATGACAGATTGCACTTGTAGCGGTGAAGAAACAAAGTCTATCGACGAAGAAATTGTCGAATCAGAGGATGTGGAAATTACCGCAGGATTAGATGAGCCAGTAGAAGTCGGTAAGGAAGAAGCTGTCCTAAAAGACATGGAAGCTACTCTTATGAAACTTAAAGAAGTAATAAACTACTTGAGTGAAAAAGAAGAAGAAAAAATGGACCATGAAGATAAGAAAATGGACCATGAAGAAAAGATGGACGAAGAAAAAGCTGAGCACGATGACGAAGAAGAAGAGGAAGAGGAAGAAGAGGAAGAAGAAGAAAAAATGATGGACGACAAGAAACCTAAAAAGAAGGACGACATCGATGACCTCTACAAAGCCGTCACAACATTAAAGAAACACGGTATTGGTGTATACACGGGACAAAAAGCAACCCCAGCACCAGCCACTGAAGCTCCAAAAGCAGAAGCCTTTGATTGGATGAATGTAACTAAATCATGGGATGAACTTGAAGAAATCATAGGAGAGAAATAAATATGGCAGGAATGAGTTTTGAAGAATATGTAAACGCCTACTACGGCGGAACACTTGGTATATCCAAGAGGTACGGAATTAGTAAAGCTGATGACAATGTTACAACCACAGGCCTAGCAGAAGGATTAAACACAGTCTTCGGGGCAAAAGTTTTCAACCAGCTAAATACTAAGTCAGAAGTTTTTAAACTTTTGAAGAAAGAAGCATGGACACAGTCTGGTTTCAGAGCATTGACAGCACGTCATCAAACAACTAACGGAGTTGCAGAAGGCGGAGCTTTCCCAGAAACTGACCACCCAGAGCTAAAAGAGATTACACTAACTTTGAAAGAAGTTGTAACTCCTTGGCAAATGTCCTCTAAGGCTGAGATTCTGTCTGAAGCAGATGACGGACTTGGTAACTTAGCAGCTTTCATGAGAAGAGAACAAGGAGAAGCACACGCTTTCTTCCTTGATGATATGCTAACAAAATCTGTAGAAGCAGACAGTGATGGTTCTACAGGAGCAGGTAACGCAGGTAACAATTTAGAATCTTTAGACAGAGTTACTGCAACCTTAGCTTATGTAACAGATGCACAATCTCCATCTAACAGTCAAGATGACTGTGATATGTATGGAATTGATATTTCATCTAACGCTTTCTTTGATGCAGGTCACACACACTTTACCGATGACGGTTCAAACAACGCATTGGCATTAGATGACCTTGACACAATGATTGCAGCATTACTAGAAAATGGTGCAGACTACAATAACTTGGTTATGCTAACTGGATATGATACATATCAGAATCTAAAAGCTTTGATGCAAGGTACAAACGGAGCATTCAAGTTTAATTTAGCAGGTGCAGGCGCAGCTAATCAGAACGGAGTAACTGGAGAAGCTGGTTTGAACTTTGATTCAAGAGTCGGTGCATACGATGGAATACCAATTTTCTTATCACAGCACATTCCAAAAGATGGTGCATCCAGAATATATATGTTGGACATGGAAAGCTTAGCAATGAGAGTTGCAGCACCAACAACTTATGTGGACAACACCAATTTGGCTGTTAGACAAGTTCTAAGCAGAGAATACGCATTCATAACTGCTGGTGAACTAGTAGCATACAGAAGAGACACAAGCGGAAGTATCCGAGACTTAACGGCATAGAGTGATTGGAGGACTAATTAAATGGTCAAAATCACCTATAATGGGACTAAGTTTACTCGCAGGAGGCTACCTTCTGGGCGTTGGCTTACATGGAAAGCTGGGGAATCAGTTGAAGTCGAAAGTAAAAGGCTCGCTGAAGAACTCAAGATTAACAGGGATTTTGTTGTTGAGGCAAACTCTTCCNCTAAAGTTGGGGGAGGGGTTAAGACTCACGTCAAACCTCCTAAATCTAGGAGCAAACCTACTAAATCCAAGCCCAAAAAAGAAGTAGCTAAACCTAAGAAAGGATTAAAATCCAAGAAAGGGAAGGCTGACTGATGGCATCTACAGTCGTCAGAACAAGCAAACGATTAGACAGAACTCGCACAGCAATGACGTTTTCCAATACGGAGACGGCTGTGGGAGGCTCTGAAACTACAGTCTTAGATAAGTTTGATGCAGCGTTGTATAACAGATANGCTATACAAATATTNAACAGTGATGGTTCAGTAGCAGGAACTGCTAAGGTATATGGTTCACTAAAGGCAGAACCAGGAACAGAAGGTGGTTCTGATTGGACACAAGTCGGTGATGACATAACTGTTGGAACTAGCAGTAATGCATTGAAGGCTATTTCTACAACTGCTGTAAAGCATCTATGTGTAAGGGCTACAGGCAATGGCGCTGATTTGACAGTAATTGTCTATGCGGAGCAAGTTTAGTGAATGGGTACAGTAACCTCTGTCGGTTCTGGTAATTACAATACAGGAAGTACTTGGGATAGTGGAGCTAGACCTGGTTCTAGCGATGATGTTGTAATAGCTAGTGGACACACTGTAACGTTAGCACAAGACGAAAATGCTAATTCATTGAAAAGTGAAAGTGGAAGCACTATTGTAGGAGGTGGTTTTACTATTACTATAGATGGTCAAGCGTTAGGTTCGGCAGCTAATATTGATGGTGCAGTAGATGCAGGTTCAGCACTTAATTTGACAATAACTACAGCAGCAGCAACAGTGTTAGATGTTTATCCAAGTTCAGGTAAAATTACTAATCTTACAATCAATCATGCAAGTTGTGTAGCTACGCTTGGTGTATTTACTCCTTTGTTAGGAAAACTTACAATAACGGCAGGAGAATTGAACACTGATGCAAGTAATAATTATGCACTTACAGTAACAGGAGATTGTATTGTAGATGGAACACTTACAGGTAATGCTTCAGCAATTAGTCTTGGAAGTCTTGCTGTAGGAGGAACTTATAGTGCAACAAGTGGAACAACCACAATAACCAGTGAAAGAAGTAATGGCCGAGCAATAGACATTGTAGGAACTTATACACACAATAGTGGAACTTTAGAAATACAAACACCAGCAGATACAGATTTGCGTTATCCTTCAAGTAGCTCTTTAAATAATCTTACAATTAACCACGCAAGTTGTATTGCACGGAATACTGGTGATAACAAACCACCAATAGCAGGAAATCTTACAATATCGCAGGGAGAATTTTCCACATTAGATTCAGATGGCGTAAATATGCACGACCTTACAGTAACAGGACACGTAAGTGTAGACGGAACGCTTACTGGTAATGCTTCAGCAATTAGTGTTGGAAGTATGATAGTTAATTCAGGAGGAACTTATTCTGCAACAAGCGGAACTACAACAGTTACTTCAGAAAACGCTAGTCATGCTTTTAGAGTATCAGGTGGAGGAACTTTTACAAATAATGATGGAACTTTAGAAATACAAACTCCAGCACAAACAAGGTTAAAGATGAATGGAACGGGTAATGTTCATCATCTTACAGTAAATCATGCAAGTTGTCAATTACACATGGAGAGTGATTCTTCAACTACAATAGAAGGAAACCTTACAATAACAGCAGGAATAGTAAATACAAATACAGAAGGTGGAGCAAGTAGAGACCTTACAGTAGGCGGTGGAATCAAAAATACAGGGACACTTACTGCAAACGCTTCAACTATTATAATAACGGGAGAGATTGCAGGATTTGCATTTGACCAGATGGGGACATTTAATGCTGGCACGTCAACAGTTCAGATTGGAGATGGGAGCACATCTACAGTTGGTTCATCAACTCATTTTAAGTCAAATAATTGTCATAATTTAACAATTAATCAACACCAAGACGCACCGAATGGTAATGTACTATGGAGGGCATATACTGGCACTGAAGTTACAATAGGAGGAAATCTCACAGTAACAAGAGGAAAATTTATCCGCAATACAGATACACTAGACTTGACAGTTACAGGAGATATAGATGTTGCATCAGTAGGACAATTAGGTAGAGAAGCAGACACTGGTTCTAACACTTTTGGAAGTCTTACAATAAACAGCGGAGGAACTTTTGTTGCAACAAGCGGAACTACTACTATTACTTCTATGACTTCTACAGGTTCAGGAGACCGTTCACTTTCTCTTGTTTCAGGCGGAACATTTACAAATAATAGCGGAACTGTTTTGCTTAATGGTAGCTCAGACCAAAGAATACAAATGGCAGGCACAGGTAATTTATACAATCTTACAATAAATAAAGCAAACAATGAAATTGTTACTTTTGGTGATTTGACAATATTAAATAATTTAGATGTTACTTTAGCAGCAGACCATACTTGGAGGCCAAATGCAAGTTCAGATACTTTGACAGTTCACGGTAATACTTATCTTACAACAGGCCGAATAAACAATGGTTCTACTCAATATGCAGGAGTTAATAATTGGGGTAACGTAACCATAAATAGCGGAGAGTTTGTATTGTCAAGTGGAACAAACAATTTTACAGGAATACGAAACATTGGAGGGACAGTAAGTCAGTCATAGATGCCAGAAACAATAACATTAGTAGGCACGGGCGGAATAATAGAAGGAGACCTTGGAACTTCAAACGTTAATGTAAATCTTGACAGTGCTTTGTATTTAGATGGCACGGGAGATTACATTACCATTCCTTCTGCTAGTGATTTAGACTTTGGGACTAACGACTTTTCTTTTTCTATGTGGGTCAAGTTTCCAAGCACTCTTGACAGTTCTGAATTACACATTATATCAAGGGGACAAGCAGGAAACACAAACGGATTTACATTAAGGCACAATCAAACTAATTTATTTTTTAAGGTATCTAGCGGCAGTAACAGTGGTAATTTTGCTTTAGCATCTATTTTAGATAGTTGGGCGCATATTGCTATGACTTTTGACAGAAGTGCTAACGCTGTGTTGTATGTAAACGGTGTAGCTCAAGTTACACAAGACATTTCTTCAAAATCATCAAATGCCATATCTCATAATCAGTGGTTGCTTGGTGGAGAAAATTCTGCAAGTCCAGCCAATTTATGGAAAGGGTATATAGCAGATGTAAAGTTTTTTGGAGATTTACTTACAGCAGCAGAAATACAACAACTGGCATCTAAAATAAATGTTGACTCAGCTACGTTTGGCATAGATAATAGAAAAGCTTGGTACAAAATCAACGAAGGAACAGGAACAAGTATTGTAGACCATGATGATTCGGGAACAGATTATGATGCTACTTTAAGCAATGGCAACTGGGTGTATGACCAATACAGTGTAGATGTATATGATAATAGTACAACGACAGATGGAACGTTTACAGTAACACAAGGAAAGGTAGAGGGTAAGGCTTTGACATCA
>FUFK010061234.1_pt1 | contig 11829 bp, 11 predicted proteins | sample 1021851 | NCBI WGS metagenome assembly FUFK01 (sample SAMEA51879418, study PRJEB19060) | metagenome
TTATATTGTAAAGCCTCGAATGTTGGATAACTTACAACAGGATAATCAAGTTTTGGTTTATCAATAATGTCTAAAGTTGTTGGATATTGTTCCCATGTTCTTATTCTGGGGATATAAATTTCTTTAATTTTTATCTGTGGTATTTCAATTCTTGGGATTTCCAAGTTTGTTCACCTTTGGTGGTTCTGGTAGCTGTACAGATGGCCCTGTGAAATCTGGTATCTTATCTCCCATCACATCTGGTAATTTATCCTCCAGACTTCCCATGATCTTGTTTTTCAAAGTCCTCTCAAACTCAGGACTTCCCATATAACGAATGGCAACGTAGCCAAAAGCTGCCATTGACACAGAAAGTAAAAGAGACAACAATGAAGCTATCTGACAAATACGAGCAAACATGGTTAAAGAAGCAATTTTAAAAGCAATAAGTCATGGACTAATTATATCAATGCTGATAATTTTACCCACTATAGCCCCTTTATATCTTATTACGTCTTATATGACTACCAAGGTACACCACTCGCAGTAGTTGGTGTTAATACCTCATTAACTTCAGCTTCTAGCTCTGTTTCTATTTTTGCGACTTGATCTCCTAATGCAGTTTTAACCCACCCTAAAACTGTTGTAGCGTCTAATTTTGTAAAATCAACAAAATCACTTGGTAAAGATTCTGGTTTAGTAAACTCAACAGATCCTGTTTTTCTACTTTTTTCTTCCGTACCAGATATTCCTTTTACTCTATAAATAACTTTAGTGACAAAGCCATCTGAAACATCACGTTCCATTGTGTTGATTTCCCAAGTCTTAGTAATTGCCATGACTATTTAAAAAGCTTTATTTAGATTCTACTTTATTATTAACATTAATCAATTTTTCTAATTTTTCAATACCGCCTTGATCTTTAATCATTTGTGCAACTATTTGATTTCTATCTTGATTTAATTTTTTTATTTTTTGTTGTGCCTCTTGCTTTATTAGTTCAATATCTTTGTCTAATATTTCAACTTTTTTTGTATTAAACTCAATTGCATCTTTTGTTTCTTTAATTAATTCTTCAGCAGTCATAATAAATTTTATTTTGTTTTCCTATTATACTAAGCAGCTTCAAGGGTTTCAACTTTTGTAGTTAATTCTTGTACAGCAGCTACAAGTAAAGGTACAAGTTTTGAATGATCTATACCTTGGGGATCAATAGAGCCATCTTCTTTTGTAGCATCTTTATCGCCAAATACTGCAATAGGAACAACAGAAGAAACTTCATGTGCAAAAAATCCATCTTGCGTAACAGTTGGCTCAGTTTTAAAATTAAATCTATAAGGTTTTAACGCTTTTATTCTTGTAATACCATCACTAATTGCAGATGCGTTTTCTTTTAAGCGATAGTCTGAACTTGTTATATATGATGTATTACTACCATTTCCGTTGATTTTACCAATATTATTATTTGCATTATTAAATTCAATCATATTTGCACTACCAGTACCAGCATAACCGATTGCTTGAAATCCATTGCCCTGTATCATAATTCCACTATTGCCTCCTGTTGGTTCAGCAGTGCAACCAACTAATAATTGACCAGCAGAGCTTGTACTTAATCGCATTTTTTCAGTAAAACTACTATTTGAACCAGAAGAAAATCTTATATCACCATCACCACTTCCACCTGCAAGCCTAATAGCCCCACCACCAAGCGATGCACCACCTTGAATAAAGAAATGGTGAGCAGATGATCCTGCTCGTATTATTGCACCATTATTTCCATATTGTAGATTGCCAAAAAACTGAACACCCTCATTAGTGGTCTGAAACTTCTGAGAGTGATCAAAATACAGTTCATTTGCCCCTCCTTGTACAAACCTTGCAATTATCTGACTATTAGCAGCATTATTAAATTTATACTCTGTAGCGTTTAATCGCATAATTCCATCAGTTTGTATTTTTAATTCACCTGTAACATTATCAATGACGGAATCTGTTCCATTATGAAATATCGTAAGGTCATCATTATTACCAAATTTAGCTTTTTCATCATCACCCATATAAAGAGTGTCACAACCTAGTTCGCCTGTAACAAATGCTCCTGTATTATTTGTCTCAATACGTTTGGTGTTGTCGTAATATAGCTCTACACTTCCATTTGCAGTAAAACGAGCCATTTCTTCAGAGTTTGCAGCATTATTTATTTTTAAACTATCTGACCTAATTATTAAGTCTCCTGTAATACTATGAATATCAGATCTAGAACCTGTGTGCGTAATAGATAAATCGCCACCAGCACCAAATTTTGCAAAAGTATCATCACCAAACTCTAAAGATTGGTCTGATTTATCAAATACAATATTGTTACCATTCGCTGTCGTAAAAGTAACATCTTCATTAAAATTACTTGCAGCATCTACATCAATACCACCCGCTAAAGTAAATAAATTTATCCATGCGTTGTTTGATGAGTTTCTAATTTTTAATATCGCTGCGTTTGTATCTGCCCACCATTGATAAGCAACAGTAGTTGCTGGACTTGAAGAATTAGAGTTATTTGATTGTATGGCGGCAAGGGCATTATTTAGGTCTGTTCTGAAGCTGGCTCCCGATTGGTTCGCAAGTGAGTAGTCATGTGTGGCCATTTCTTAGTTATACCAATGGATTTGAAGATTATTTAATTATATTTTTTAAAGTAAATTACAGCTAAAAAGTAATAACAATAAAAAATAAACTAATATTTAAATTTATTCTACCCATTTTTCTGATATTTACCAAATCAAAAAGCATTTCTTAACTACCTTTTCCAAACCCGATTGCTGTATATCTAAAATTAAGATTTTTAAAATTATTGCTTGAATCTCTTACCTCAACTACAAATTGAGTTCCTGTGATAGATGTAATCTTAAAATAATCACCTGTTACAGCACCTTCAAGAGTTATTCCTACAGTTGGCAAAAATGCAGTTGATGATCCACCAAGAGAACCAGTACCTGTGAAAAAGGGTGAACCGAAAACTACTGTCTTAGCTGAAGATCCAGAGGCTATTGAAGTATTAACAGTTTCTGTTCTACGTTTTACACTTGCTTCAAAACCAAGTTCAGAAACATTGATATTTTGAGCAGGGTCATTTGAATCTAATTCACACCTAAATTTAAATCCCCTTGCTGTGTATTCACCATTTGCAAAAGTATTGAATTGAGTAAAGTTTGCCCCATAAGTACAAGAAGTCCCGCTTGATATTGTTGCACTAGCACTTGCTGTTACTGTAAAAGTGTTTGCATTTGGAACTGTTTGAATCTCATAATTTCCATCTGTAGCAGAACCCGCAGTAAAATCTATGACAACAAAGTCCCCTACAGAATATCCATGATCTGTTTTAGTGATAGTTATAGTTGTACCACTCTGTTCGTAGGTGGCTGAAACTGAGGTAGCTGGGTCGATATCTGTTGTTGCAACTAAAAGCTTTGCGTTAACATCATCTGCTTGTGTTCCGTCAAATTCAGTCCAAGTATCTATAAGTGCAGTTCTTGAATCAATGAGATCATTTACAAAAAGACCAGAGGTTACAAAACGTCTTTTGAGCATGAGATTAAATATTGCTCCCATATCAACCTTGTTTTGGAACTCATAAGAACCGTTTGAGTTTATAGGGCCAGCAAAGTCAATATTAGATAAATCATCAATATTTTGTGTTATTGAATCCCATAACAAAGTGCCATCTAGTAAAAGTCCATCAAAAGTTGCATCATAGAAAGTATTTACTTTTTCCCCTTGAAATGGTGGTGAGTCAGTATCCTCTCTTTCTGTTAATATTATTTGATTAGGTTGTGGATCTGGTGCTGTAACTATTATTCTTGCTGCATTATTTGACCTGTTTCCAGTGTCATCAATGAATTTAATTGAATATGTGCCAGTCAAAGCTGGGACAAGTGTTTCTGTGATATTTCCAGCAAGTTTGGGGATTATTTCTGTAGAGTTTTGAAATGTTGCAACTGCTGGGTCAACGCTTGGAGTATGCCTGACGGATACTGTGCCTCCATGCAAAACGTCAACAGCAGTAGCAGGGTTAAAACGTAGTCGTACAAACTGATCTGAAACAGGTTCAAGAGTCAAACCACTAGGATCCTCAGGCAAGGCTGTTTTGCCAATAGTTGTAAAAGTCGTTGTTGCTGGTGTTGTGCTTGGTTTGCCTAAAGCATTGTAACTAAATACTCTAATTTCATAAGATCCAAGTTGTGTTTCAAAGATTGTAAAATCTGGCCTCTTCACTCTTTCAGAAATAAAATTTTCATTTTTGAATCTATATTGAACCATGTATTCTGTAACTCCAGAAACAGGCTGCCATTGAATAAATAATTTGGAAACAGCACGATTATTTAAAACAACAATTTGTTCTGATCCCTGTAAGTTACTTGGTGATGGTTTTAGGGCAGTTAAATTTAATATAGTTTTTGTTTGCAAAGTAGACCCATCTTCAACGTTTGCATATTTAGATGAATTATGAGCAACAGCCTGTATTTCATACTCAAGTTGATTCACTTCTTTAACTGAAAAAACTCTAAAAGTTTGCAGTGATAAAGAAGTATTTTCAATAACCCATACAGAGTTTGCTTGAGGAACTGATGAAAAAGCTGAAGAAACTGTAATTGTAGTTCCAGAAATAGATGAAATTGTTTTTGTTTCAATAGTGCCGTCTGACAATATGACAGATAAGGTAGCTGAATCAGAGGTAACCAGATCAGTATTATTAGAGTCATCTACCACTATCTGTGTTGTTGATACGCCTGTTTTTATTCTTCCACCCCTTCTAACCCCTGCCCTCATTGGGTCTTGAACAGATATTATTGTTCCAACTCTCACTATTGTTCCTGATTCTATAGATGTTTTAAATGAACAGATTTCAGCTTCATTAGACTGTGTGTACAAAAACCACTTCCCAAGTCTTGCAGCTTGACCTCTAGAAGTTGTAGCAAATCCTTTTAAATTTCTAACAACAACACCATATTTAGCTTGTAATGCTGTATCTTCAACAGTTTCATAATCAATAGATTGAGTTTCATTATCAAAATATCCAACATTAACAACAGTTGCTTTTGTTGATTTACTGGCGTTTGAATATGAAAATCCTTCTGCCGTTATATTGCTGAGATTGTAGATATAGCTTGGATCTGTTGGTCGATCTTGCGATATATTTATGACTCCAGCGCTATAAAATGGCATTACTCTCATAACAGAACAAAGATCATTAATCAACGAATATGCGTCACGCTGAGTATTCAAAACCACGTTTGTTGAAAACCTTGCCTCAGTATTTCCAGTTCCTGTCATATCATCTACTTGCTCTGAACAATAGACAGATGCCGAATAAAAGCTAAAAACATCTAATTGTGATGTATCAATATGATCTCCAAAACCCTTTGATGTGGTTAACAAATCATACAAAATCCATGCAGGGTCATTTGAATATTCTTTATCAGTTTTAAAAGTTCCATTAAAAGTTCCAGAATAAGATATTGAACCATCAGCCCTGACAGTACCATTGTGCGGAATCTTAATAAGTGTTCCTCTGACTCTATACATACGAGAGGGGACGGAAGGGAAGGTCTCAGCATCAAAACGTATTCCTACATGAGCAGAGTTAGCATAAGCTTTAGACTCATTTATTATTTCTGTAAAAGATGACCATTGAAAAGAATCATTTAAGAATGAATCAGTGCTGTCATCAGTTGTCCTATTTACTCTAATAGTTACAGGAAAGCTTGTGCCAGAGGGAAGATTAATTTTATAGTCTCTAAAATAAGTACTTGCTGCTCTACCTTTTACAGTGTCTGTTATAACTGTTTGTGTTGTGCCATCATTTTCTATAGTTTGAATTGTAAGAGCTACTTCAGCACCATTTATGTCACCGTTATCTTCAAATTTTTGTAGTTGAGGAAATGCAACTGTTACTCTAACGGCATCAATATTTGTATCTGTTATTGATCTTGAAACAGGAGTATCTTTTGTTACTGTTACACCTACTGCTGTCTCTGATTCACTTTCAGTTATTCCACTAATAGCTGTTTGATTAGATGTGCCAAATCTAGGTTCAAATGAAATATTTTGAAAATTAAAATCAGTATCATCTGGACTTGTACCAGCCGCTTGTTGTAATACCTGAGTACCGTTAAGGAATACGTCTTTGAGTGCAGAGGTGTTGTATTCTGTTGAGCCTTGAGATCCAGTAGCAGAGGGAAATCCTGAGATTATACCTTCCGAAATGAGATCAATCAGCGTTTGAAACTGCTTTGATGCCAGTGAGTCTGCTGGTAAATCAGGATTTGTAAGGCCAAATGTAGAACCATTGGTAAAAGCTGGATCAAATTGTGCCATTAGCTTGCGGTTCCCTCCACTTGGACTGTATCAATACCAGAGCTAATTACAATAGATCCAGTGAATACTTCTCCATAAATTATAGGTACTGGAACACCAGCCCTAGAAGTATTAGTGATTGAATTAAAACCAAAGTTGGCCTGTACGTTTGGGTCATTATCAGATAAAGAGTCAGAGGCATTAAAATTAGGCACTTTTGGAGTTGGTGCAATAATACTTGTAACTCCATCAATTAGCATTGAAGTACCAATAGCAGTTAATCCACTTGCGACAACACCACCAATAGCAGTCGAGAAAAAACCAGCAGTGACACCACCTAAAACAGCACCTGATCCAACACCTCCTAACAACGCTCCAACCGCTATAGAAACTCCACCATGAGCTATGGGGATAATTTTTATATCACCTTCTCCTTTTACCTCTAACAATTCCTCTGTAACATCAAGATCACCCATTTTTACTTTATATAATTGATTTGTCATGTGGTTTTCTACTTCTGGAAAGTTTGCAATCAAAAAAGCGAAAGCCTGTTTAGGATTATTTACAGCAACTTCAAAATGTGATTGACCTAAAAATTTTCTCAGCCTTCCATAAACTGTAAGTTTTCTAAGCTTCATACCTGTAAACCCCTCTAAGTGCTTGCTGATAAACCAAATCAAAAGGCTCTCGGCAACTTAATTTTTTTATATTATGATTTAAAATCATATTATCACCAATGTAGACGGCAACATGGTCTAAATTGCCTGACATTGATTGAAATAGTAAAACATCACCTATTTGAATATCATCATGTGTAGGTTGTTTAACAAATCCTGTGATTGGCAATCCTTTTTCAAATAATGGATTTTCTATAAAATTTTTAATTGATTTTGGCCTTTTCCACTCTCTTAATTTGATATTCTTTGTTTCTAAATACCAATCTGAAATTATGCTCCAACAATCATGTTTACCCCAAATCCATGTTCTACCAAAAAGACCAGACTTATATCCATTTGGTTTGAATGTGTACCAATCTTTGTGGTCAATACTATAAATATAAAAAGGCAAACCTAAATACTCACAAGATGCTTTGTCAGCTTCAGATGGAAGGGCAGACCCATAAGGGTGGGAGTGAACTATACCAATTAGCTCCCCTTGATCTTCACATTCAGCCCATGAGTCAGGACACATTACAAAGTATTCGTCAGGTGCTTCTGATAGGTTCTCACAAGGCCAGAAAGTTTCTTTNCCTTTNATNATNGCNAACAANCCACAAGNCTCTTTAGGAANGNACTNAANAGCATATTCAGCAGCTTTNTNTTTCCAACTCATGTAAAAGTACCNACNGANGGNAAATCTTTNCTNGTNACTTGTACNTTTTGGCGCACGAATATTNTCAAGATCNANNGCAGAAACACATTCAAACTGTACAACTTCTCTATTTTCTACAACTTTTTTATCAATAAAATAAATTTCTTGCGGAAGTTCTGTAGTACTTGATGGAGTTCCAAAAGGGTTGATGTTTGATGGAAAGTTTGCAGCGTCTAGAAACTGAGCCATTGTCCTATGACGAATTAATTTAGCTCCCTGTAAATCATTAAAAGGAGTTGTTGCATTTACAGTTGCCATTAATGCCGTAATAGTTCCTAAGACATTAGATACTGTTAAAGTTGGTCTTGGCAAAGTTCCACGACCTGTATATTCAAAACCTTCTGCTATTACTGGAAACTTTGTATATGTATTACCCTGCCAGATAATATTTGCATTGCTGTTCATGCCAACACCAGAATGAAATCTAGTTACGTCTGTTGAACCATGCAAGGCAGATACTAAAGTTATTGAATAAAGTTCAATAATTGATTTATTAGATAATGATTGCAGTTCTGCTGTAGGTATTGCCATTAGGGTTCAAAAACTTCTCTAAAAGTACAATTTAAAGTTGCTCTGTTGTTGTAAGGTATTGTTTTTGTCCAAGATTGACAAACATATTGACCAGCACCAGACAAAGTTACAGTAACATTACCGCTATTTGTACCAGATGCGGCTGCTGTAACAGTAAAGGTATCTACTGTAGGAGTTGAAACTATTGCAAAATCTCCGTCAGTCGCAGATCCAGATGTATAGTCAATAGTTACAACATCACCGATAGCAAGACCATGATTTGTAATTGTTATGGTCACTGTTGCGCTGCTTGATTGTGAATAAGTACCTGTCTGAGAACTTCCTTCTGCTGGTGGAGTAAAAGTAAANCTTGCCTGATCGTTTACTCTACTTCTTAAAAANNCTTCNATNACATCNGNNTCNGTNTCNGANACNTTNAAAGTAAGATCATATACTTTNGGNTCTTGAGTTAAAGGNAAGCCAAACAAAGCNCTAAACTCATANCCATCACCAAAAGANGTTGTCCTNATTCTTGGTGAGCTTGTTTTTCTCATTCCGTANGTCGGACTGATAGANGGAAAGGTTGCCATTTATCTTGTTAATAAACCCCCAGCACGTTTTTCTTTGATGAGTTGAGCCTGTACAGCTTGACCAATAACCTGTCCAAGTTGGTTTGCGTCAGCAGTATTACCCGACACTGAGGAGCCAGAGGCATCTACGTTCACAGTCACTAAATTAGTAGTAGTGCCGCCACCCTTACCAATAGCACTGTTTGGAATAATATTGCCACCTTTTGAACCCATTTGCAAAATCTCAGGCCCTCTCTCACCAACCAAAAATGCGCCACCAGCAGAAACAGGGCCACCTCTTTCTCTTTTACCAAACAATCCACCTAAGAAACCTCCAAAACCTTTACCGCCACTCAAGGAGCTACCGATTCCACTTATTGCCCTATCAATAGCAAGATTTACTAATCGTTTTTTGAGATTACCTAATACATTTTTCATGGCATCACCAAAAGATTTTCCTTCAGTAATAGCGTCTGTAAGATTATTTACTAAATCATTTCTTACAGATTGCACCTATCTCTTGAAATGTTGCTTCTAATTTTTCCGCCTCTTCTTTTGATTTTTTTTCTGCATCTGTTAATCTTATCAACAGNGTCTTTAATCTTTCCGTTTGTTGTTACAATATTATTCTTTGCATCTAATTGTTTATTGTTTTCTGCTGTTATTAGTTCTTCAAGTTCAAAAAATTCAATAGTTCCTTCTTTTAACTCTCCTAGTTTTTCTTTTAAACCTTTAAATGGATTTGTAAATTTTGGTATTGCTATATCAAAATTAAGCTTTGGTAGTTCTAAACCACCAAGCAATTTTTTTAATGGTTCTGGAATAATATCAATAAGTTTCTGAAAAGCTGTTCTAAAAAATTTGACTATATTTATTGCAACATTTCCCACAGATTGCTGAATACCTTGAAAAAATTTAACAACAGGTTCTGAAGCTTTCAAAAACCCTTCTATTATTTTTTTTTGCAATTTAATTATATTTCTAATACTTACTGCAATGACTTGACCTATAACTTTGCCTATAAACTCAGCCCTTCCAGTTACCTCTGTTATTGCTTCTTTAATCGCTATCCAGCCTTGTTCTAAATTAAATAAAACATTAGTTGCTTCTATCCCTAAAGCTTCTCCAATAACTGTACCTATTTGCTTGACAACCCCTATTAATAATCTCACTGGTGCAATTGTAATTTCAAATGCGCTTTTAAGAGCTTCTACCGTGACAGCAGCAACTTTTAGAGATTCTCTAATTACAATTCCAAACTCAGAACCCTCTGTAGTTAGGTTTGTAAATGCACTGCCTAATCTTGTAAGTTGTCCTTGTATAGTGTTCTGTGCTTCAAATGCAGCTTGAGCCGCAGTGCCTTGAGCATTTGCTTGATTTTCTAAATTTTTATTGAAAGAAACCAATTGGTCATTTAACAAAGGTAATATTGCTGTCCTAGCTTCGACAGATCCAAAGAATTGTGCAAGCGTTTCTTCACTGGCTCCACCTTTTGCAACTAGCTCCTCTAAAACCCCTCCTAAACCTTTTGTGCTTAATGCTGTAGCACTAAAATCTATTCCAAGTTTTTCAGCCGCTTTAGCTGCCTCACTGGTCGGCTTTTGTATCGCAGCAATAACTTGTCTGAGTCCAGCAAAGGTTGATTCAACTGGAACACCAGTAGCAGTGACAGTAGATATTGCAGCGTTGAGTTCATCTATACTTACACCAGCACCAGCCGCTATAGGTGCAAGTCGACCTATCTGTTGAGCGTATTGATCTACAACAATTTTACCATCGTTTTGTGTTTGAATGAATCCATCAACTAACTTAGCCGCTTGATCTGACTCAAGACCATAAGCATTAAGAACAGAGGTAGTAGCATCAGCAACAGTAGCTAATTCAGAAAATCCACCTGTTGCACCTAACTGTGATGCCTTTAATACATCTGAAAGTTCTGCAACTTCACCAAAACCAGCAGACGCTACATCATAAGAAGCTGATAACAAATCTAAAGATGATACCTGACCACTTAGTTCATTAGATAAAGTTTTTAATTTTGGTTTTAAAGCGTCTGCATCTACGCCAAGAGTTTTGATTTTTGCTGTAGCAAAATCCTGTGCAGCTAAATTACCAAAAGTTTTTGTTAATCCACCTATTACAGCACCAATACCAATTAATGGGCCTAAAAGTGGTGCAGCCGCAGCACTTAAAGTAGTAAAACCACCCGCAGCAACTTTGGCTCCTGTGCCTGTAGCCGCTAACCCTGCTGGTAATACTTTTAGACTTCCTGTAGTTGCTTTAAGTTTTCCACTTGTACCACTTATAGTTGTATTAAATTTCTTGGCTTGTCCATCAACATTCTTTAACGCTGTGACAGCTTGTGTAGCATTAACTCTAAGTTCTACATTAGAAACTGCCACGACTAATCAATAACTCCTTTAACTATATCTTGATTTGCGTTTGATTGCATCTGCCTCTTTCTTTTCTCTATCATATTTTAATTCATAATATCCAGCAAAAAATATCAACTCCTCATCTGTAAGTTGTGATCTCAGTTCACTTACTGTCTTACCTAATTCTGTTGCAAGGAAAAACTCAAAATTTAACCAGTTATCCCCCCTTAGGATTCCTTTGCGTTATCAATAGTTGCGTTTTGATTTACACCAAACAAAAATAATTCAATTTCATTCAATACATTTTCTGGCAACTCATTTTGCAAATTCGCAAAATCGGCTGGGTGAAATGCTTTTGTACCATCTTCATTCTCTGCTAACTGACAAAGCATATGTGTAGAAACTACTAAAGGATCATCACTACCAGCCCTTTGTGTTGCTCTGGCTCTGTCTGCCCTTGTAATAGCCTTGAAATATAGACTGCATACTGTTTTGCCGTTATTATCTTTAACGTCAAATTTGCGTCTTTTAGAGAGGTCAAACGACTCCTTTAAAAGATCAAGGGTTCTTTTTTGTGCCATAAATTAAATGCGAAGTATTTTTAATTTACTATATGTCAGATGTTATTGCACCTGTTGTCTGGAATGAAATGTTTATCAACTGAGTTTCTC
>FUFK010043490.1_pt1 | contig 11819 bp, 18 predicted proteins | sample 1021851 | NCBI WGS metagenome assembly FUFK01 (sample SAMEA51879418, study PRJEB19060) | metagenome
ATGCCAACTTCGGCTGGTACAGCTTTGACTTTATATACAGTTCCTTCTTCAACAACAACTGTCGTTGTTGGACTTACACTTTGTAATGTTCATACATCAGCAGTAACTGCAACAGTAAAGATTGAATCTGATACTTCTGATACTGAAACAAATGAAAATGTTACAGTTGTAAAAGATGCAAGTATTCCAGCAGGTAGTTCTTTAGAACTTTTATCTGGTGGAAAATATGTTTTACAAACTACAGATGTTGTTAAGATTGATTGTTCTGTTTCGGCTAAAATTGATGCAACTTTGTCAATCATGGAGATAACATAAGATGAGTTATATTGGTAAAGAACCTGCAAGAGTTCAAACAGTAGATTTAAAATGGGATTCAGGTATTAAAACTGCAAATTTTACAGCAGAAGCTGGTAGAGGTTATTGGATTAATACTACAAGTGGTGCAGTTACAGTTACATTTCCTGCTACAGCTAATGCTGGAGATACAATAGAAATAGTTGATTATTCAAGACAATGGGGAACTAATGCTGTTACAATAAATCAAAATAGTTTAAAATTTCAAGGTCAGACCTCTCCTAATCCACAATATAATACTGATGGTCAATCAGTAAGATGCGTTTATTCAGGTGCAACACAAGGTTGGATTCCAACTGTTGATGATGATGTTACAAATGAAGTTCCACAAACTTATACAGCTAACTTTTTAGTTATAGCTGGTGGTGCTGGAGGAGGATTTGATCAAGGTGGAGGAGGAGGAGCTGGTGGCTACAGAGCTTCTTTTAATTCAGAAGCATCTGGTGGTGGCGGTTCATCAGAAACTGCTTTATCTTTTACTCCAGGAACAGTTTATACAGTTACAGTAGGAGCTGCTGGTGCTGGTGCAGCAAGTAATGTTATTGGCGGCTCTGGTAGTGATTCATCTATTTCAGGCACAGGAATTACAACTATAACATCTGTTGGTGGTGGTGGAGGTGGAACTCCAGCAGTAAATAGTGGAGATGCAGCAAATGGTGGTTCAGGTGGTGGTTCATGTGGAACTGGTGGTGCAATTGGAACAGGAACAGCCAATCAAGGTTTTAATGGTGGTAATAGAGTAAGTGACGGTAGTAGTACAGACACAGGTGGTGGTGGAGGTGCAGGACAAGTAGGAAGTCCAACTAGATGTACTGGAGGAAATGGAGTTGCATCAACTATTTCAGGATCTTCTGTAACAAGAGGTGGTGGTGGAGGTGGTATGGACTACTTTAATAGTCATGACAGCTCTGGTGGTACAGGCGGCGGTGGTGATGGAGGAACAACTACTCCTGGATCTCCTCCGACTGCAGGAACAACTAACACAGGTGGTGGTGGTGGTGGTGGATCTGGAAATACTCCACATACACCAGGAGGAAACGGAGGATCAGGTGTTGTTATATTAAGAGTTGCAACTTCTGATTATTCTGGAACAACAAGTGGTTCACCAACTGTTACAACAAGTGGATCAGATACAATATTAACATTCAACGCATCAGGGAGTTACACAGCATAATGGCACATTTTGCAAAATTAGGAACAGGAAATATAGTTGAAACAATAGTTGTTGTATCAAACGATATTGCAACAACAGAACAAGCAGGTGTAGAATTTTTACAAAATTTATATAAAGATAGAGCAGTTTGGAAGCAAACATCTTTTAATGGAAATATTAGAAAAAATTATGCTGGAATAGGTTATACATACGATTCAGCAAGAGATGCTTTTATTGAACCAAAACCTCATCGGTCTTGGATATTAAATGAAACAACTTGTAAATGGGAAGCTCCTGTAATAAGACCTACTTTAACAGAGGAACAATTAAAAAATGGAAATAGTTATGTGTGGAATGAAACAAATCAAACTTGGGATTTAATATAATAAATAATTAGTGGTGTGAAAAAAACTATAATAGAAAATTTATTTCCTACACCTATCTATATGACAAATATTGATAGACCATTTACAAAGCAAGAATTACAATTTGTTCTTAATCAAAAAAAAAATTGTGTTAAAAATGAGGGAAATATTAATACTAAAGACAATTATATATTAAACAGAAAAGAATTTAAGAATATTAAAAAGTTTTTAGATCAATGTTGTAAAGACTATTTAAAAAAAATTATATCTCCTAAAAATAATATAGAACTTTATATAACTCAATCTTGGTTAAATTATACAGAAGAAAATCAATTTCATCATCAACATTTACACCCTAATTCAGTTGTATCTGGTGTATTATATTTTGATTGTGATAAAGAAAAAGATAAAATTAAATTTACCAATCCAAAAGGCTATCCACAAATAAAACCAGAAATAGATCAATATAATATTTGGAACTCTGAAACATGGTGGTTTGCATTAGAAACAGGTCAATTAGTTATGTTTCCATCATCTACAATTCATCAAGTAGATACAAAACAAGGAAATAACACTAGAATAAGTTTAGCTTTTAATACTTTTTACAAAGGTAAATTAGGATCAAATTATGCTTTAACTGAATTGATTTTATGATAAAAAATGGTATAAAAAGATTTGCAAGTGGGTATTCACCACACCACATACTCACTTGCTTATTTAATTATAATATAATAAATAATATAAATCATGGCATATATAGGTAGAGAACCAGTAACAGGAAACTTTGTAAAGCTAGACAGTATAACTGTTGTTAATGGTCAAGCTGCATACACTATGAATAATGGTGGCTCTGCATTTACAGCTTATGATAATGTCAATCAGTTTTTAGTTTCATTAAATGGTGTACTTCAAGCACCAACAGATTCATTTACTGTATCAGGTTCAACTCTAACTTTTGCATCTAACCTTGCAACAGGAGATGTCATAGATTTTGTAATTGTTCTTGGAGATACTTTAGACATAGGTACTCCATCAGATAATACTGTTACTGCTGCTAAACTTAATGACGATATTATTTCTGGTCAAACAGCACTTGCTAGTGAACCAGCAGACACAGACGAATTTTTAGTATCAGATGCTGGTACATTAAAAAGAATTGATTACTCATTAATTAAAGGTGGTGGTATTACAATGGCTCAACAATGGAGAGTGACCACAGGTTTTACAGGAACTACAAATCCAATAGCAAGTAATTGGGAAATAGTAGATACAGATGGCTATGGAGACATTGGTAGCGATATGACAGAAAGTTCAGGAATTTTCACTTTTCCATCAACTGGTATTTATTATATAAGTTTTGAAGCAACAGTATCCTTAAGTGGAAGTACAAGATGGTGGAAAATTCAAATTGAAACCACAACAGATAATTCAAGTTATAGTGATGCTGCCGATTCACATGGTCATATAAATCAAGTATCATCTGCAACATATGATAATGCGTCTTGTAATTTTATTTTTGATGTCACAAGTACATCTACACATAAGGCAAGATTTTCTTTTGCTGCCGACAATTCAAGCACAGGATTTGAGGGTAACACTGGTATCAATAGTAATAGTGTAACATTTATAAGATTAGGAGATACATAAAATGGATATTAATGGCAGAGCAAATCATATAGAAGATTATTTATCTAGATTACATCAAGGTCAATGGTTTGGTTGGAGTGATAGTAAAAATAAAATTTATGCAAACTTAATTATACATGATGCTAGTAAATCAAAACCTACTGAACAAGAATGTATTGATGGTTTAGCACAATTACAATCTGATTTTGATACAGAACAAACTGAAAAAGAAAATAAAAAAGCATCAGGTAAACAAAAGTTAAAAGATCTTGGATTAGATGACGATGAGATAAAAGCATTAATGGGGGCATAACATGGCTCTTAACTACGCAAATAATAATTCCTTATCAGCAATCACAGCTTTACCAGCTTCTATAAGTGGTGGTGCATTAACATTATTACAAACTCAAACTGCATCTAGTTCATCTACAATAAGTTTTACTTCAAACATAGACTCTACTTATGATGCTTATATTTTTAAGTTTTATAATATACATGGAGCCACAGATCAAGCATCATTTTCTTTTAATGGCTCAATAGATAGTGGTTCAAATTATAATACAACAAAAACAACAACATTTTTTAGAGCATTTCACACAGAGAATGATAGCACAGCAAATCTAAGTTATTCAACAGGGAGAGATTTAGCACAATCAACTGATTTTCAAATTTTAGGATATAACTTAAATAATGATGATGACGCAAATCATTCAGGATCTTTACAATTATTTAATCCTAGTTCTACAACTTTTGTAAAACATTTTATATGCAGTATGTCCACAATTTATAGATCAGGAGAACCTGGAGCATATAATACTTATGTTGCTGGGTATATGAATACCACTAGTGCTGTCGATGCAGTTCAGTTTAAAATGTCATCAGGCAACATAGATTCAGGAGTAATAAAATTATATGGCATTAGTTAAATATAACAATAACAGTATATCAGCTATCACTACTGCTGGACAAATGGCAACAGGTGGTATGGTTTTAATTAAAGAACAAACTGCTAGTTCAAGTTCTACTGTTTCATTTGTAGATGGAAGTGGTGGAGTTGTTTTAGATAGCACATATCCTATTTATTTATTAAAATTTATTAATGTGCATCCATCAAGCACAGATGTTAATGGAGAATCTTTTAAATTTAATTTAAGTATAGATAGTGGAAGTAATTATAATGTTTCAAAAACTTCAACATATTTTTATGCAATTCACACAGAAGCTGATAGTACTGCATTAGGTTATTATGTTGGTGGAGATTTAGCAAATGGAACAGGAGATCAATTATTAACATCTGAATTAGGTGGTGGTAGTGATGAATCTTGTAGTGGAGAAATTTATTTATTTAATCCATCATCTACTACTTTTGTTAAACATTTTATTTGTACAGTAAGTGAATCAAGAGCAAGTGCTGGAGAATCAAATAATTATATTGCTGGATATGCAAATACTACTTCTGCTATCAATGCAATTCAATTTTCTATGATTAGATCAGGAGAAAATATACAAAGTGGAACATTCAAACTCTATGGAATTAAGGACAGCTAATGTCAATTATTAAACTAAACAACAGAAGTGTTAAAGATGCAACAGCATTTGGAAGTATATCTTCATTAGGAAGTTTAACTTTTATATCCAAGCAAACTGCATCATCATCATCTACTATTAGTTTCACATCAGGAATTGATAGTACATATAAGGAATATATTTTTTTCTTTAATAACATACATCCATCAGCACATTCTTATTTTTTAGTTAATTTTAGAGATGGTGGTTCTGCTTTTGATGCGACTAAAACAACTACTATTTTTTATCAGATGCACAAAGAAGATGATGGAACAGATCAAACACAATATATAGCTGGTTCTGATTTAGCACAATCAACATCAGAACAAAGATTAACTACAGGAGAATTAAATACTGATAATGATGGTTGTTTAAGTGGTTATCTACATTTATTTAATCCATCTGACACTACATTTGTAAAACATTTTATGGCACAAACACAATATATGAATAATTCTCCAGCATCAGAAAATCCACACATAGCTGGATATTGTAATACAACAAATGCTATAGATGGAGTTCAATTTTCAGTAAGCACAGGAAACATAGATAGTGGAGATATAATTTTATTTGGTTTAAATTAATTTTAGGATATAAGGAGATATTATGGCAAGACATCATTTAATAAATGGAATACAAGTTCCTTTTACTGCTCAAGAAGAAGCTGAATGGGATGCTAAAGAAGTAGCTTATGCAGCACAAAAAGCTAAAGAAGTTTCTGTAGAATCAAAGGATTATGTTAATAAAAGAAAATTAGCTTATCCAGCAATAGGAGATCAACTGGATATGCTATGGCATTCAATAGATCAAGACCCACAACTAAAATCTAAATATTTTGATTTTTATGAAACTATAAAAGCAGTTAAAGTAAAGTATCCTAAAAATGGCTAACATATATAAAAATGCAGGATTTGCATTAAGCACAACAAATTTAACTACAGTTTATACTGTACCTACAGATAGAACTGCTATTGTTAAAAGCATACAAATAAACAATGATGATGCTTCTGCAATACAAACAGAAATATCTGTTACTGATAGTTCGGCTAGTGCTACATATAAAATTTACCATAAAGATTTAGCAGCAGATACCACAGATAATGGAGTTGTTGCACCTTTGGTTTTAGAGTCAGGTGATATAATAAAAATACAAGTTGCTACTGCTAATAAAATTGAAGGCATGGTTAGTTATTTAGAAATATTTGACGAAAAAAGTGCTTAACAATATAGCATTTTTATTGTATTTATGGAATTAGTACGAATACCAACTCAAGAACTTGATAAAACTTGGGGTTTAATAGATAAAGATATTAGACAAGCTCTTGCATATTCAAGTCAACTTACCGATTCAGATTTTGTTTTTGAAACTGCAAAACAAGATAAGTTTCAAGTATGGATTATCTGGGATAAAAACCAAAAGAAAACAGTAGATAAATATTTTGGTGTAGTGGTAACAGAGTTGATACAAAGAAAACTTGGTAAAGTTTGTCATATTTATATTGCAACTGGCAGACAAAGACTTAAGTGGCAACACCTCATCAACGATATTGAGGACTTTGCAAAACAAGAAGGTTGTCAAATGATGGAATTGATTGCTAGACCAGGTTGGCAAAAAGTTTATAATAATTATGGGTACAAAAGAACCCATGTTGTTTTAGAAAAACAAATTAAACAAGAGGAGAATACATGAGTTTTTTAGGAGGAGGTTCATCAGGTGGTGGACAAACAACTGCACAATCAGTACAACCATATTCAGCAGCAGAACCAGCATTAGGACAAATACTTTCTGAAGCTACAAATTTATATGGACAAGGTGTAGGTGCAGCAGGTTATGTTCCTCCAACACAACAAACNTTAACAGGTCTTGCACAACAAGAAACAATGGCAAANGCTGCACAACAACAATTAGCAGCAACTCTTGGTGGACAATACTTAAATCCTTTTCTTTCACCTTTAATACAAAAAACAGCAGCAGATATTTCAACTGGTGTGCAATCACAATTTAGTGGTGCAGGTAGAACACCAACATCACCTCTTGCTCAACAAACTGCATTAGGTCAAGTTGCACAAGCTGCATTACCTTTAGCATTTCAAGAATATGGAACAGAGAGAGGAAGACAATTAGGACTAGCAACTCAACTTCCAACTTTATTACAAACAGGACAACAATTAGAAGCTATACAAAGACAACAACAATTAGCTCCATCACAAGCATTACAACAGTACGCAGGTATAGTATCACCTATTGCATCTGGTTTTCCAACAACAACAGGTCAAGTTGATACAAGAGCTAATCCATTTACAACTGCATTAGGTGGAGCTGTGTTAGGTTCATCAATACCTGGAGTAGGTGCAGTATTAGGTGGAGTTGGTGGATTATTAGGAGGTTTATTATAATGGATAAAATTAATAAAATTATTTATGACATTCAGACTAAAATTAAAAACAAACCTTCAACACACATTTTTGTTTTATATGTTTTAGTTGCAATCGCAATCATTCTATAAGGAGTTACCATGAGTAGAGAAGCAGGTATGGGAATGGGTGGTAAGTCCAGAGGTGGCACATCTTCAGGAAATACAGGTGGCAATGGTGGTGGTAATAGAGAATCCTATGGAGGTGGAGGTCAATATTCAGCTCCTCCATCAGCACCAAGTGTTAATGGTGGTGTTGATCCAGGTTTTCAAGAAGCATTAAGACAACAAGCAATCAGACAAGCCGATCCTGTATTTGGCGACCCTGATCCTCAAGTAGATGTATCACCACAAGACAGAGATAGTATTACAAGTTTTTTAGATAACTATGCTGCTAATGTAAAAGCAAATCCATTTAGTTTAGGTTTGACAGGTGCTTTGACAACTTTGTATCAAACTGAACAAGCTAAAAATATGTTAATGGACACACCAGGTTATGAGTTTTTAAATGACTATAGTATTTCAGATGATGGTGTTGTAGGTGGAGATGGTGAATCTGATAGACTTGCAACTCAACTAATAAGTCAATTACCTATAAGCATGACAGGTGCTACACCTCAAGAATCTATGGTCAATCAATACTTTGCTAATTTAGGTATGGGTCAACAACCTTTGAGTTCTAATTTGCAAACAAGCTATAATAATGCTAAAAATAATGTTAATAGTATATTGGGTGTAAATCAACAGTTTGGCTATTCTACAGCTCCCTATGGCTTATTAAGTAGCACAAATTTGGCAGACAACCCTTTTAATATACCATACTTACAACAAAGAGGATTAATATAATGGCAATAATGGATGACATAAGAAGAATGATGGCTCAAAGAGCTGCACAAGGAATAGGTACTGGTGGTGGTTTATTTGGCACTACAAATACTCAAGGACAATCAACAGGACTATTGGGTGGATTACAAAATATAAATCCTAATCTTTTAATAGGTGCTGCAATAACTGGTGCAGGTATGAAAGGTCAAGATCCTTTTTCATCTATTTTACCTGCAACATTACAAGCTGCACAAATATCAAAATATTTAACTCCAGAAAAAAAAGATAACTTTAGACAATTAACTAACAAAGAAAAAGAAGAAAGAGGTTTACCTCTTAATAAACAATTTCAAATTAACACTAAAACAGATAAAGTATCACAAGTAGGTGGTTCAAGTGTTAATGTAAATTTAGGTCAACCTATATCTCAAGGTATAAGTGTTGCTAATCAATATGAAAAAGAGAGTAAAAAATTTATTGATAGAAACGCATCAAGAACACAAATTTTAGCTTTAACTGATACAAAAGAAGAAAGAACTCCACAACAAGATTTTGATTTAGTTTATGCGTATTACAAATTTTTAGATCCTGGTTCAACTGTTAGAGAAACAGAATTTGCTAATTTAGAAAGGTTAGGAAGTGTGGGTAGAAGAATAAAAAAAATTATTCCAAAATGGTCAAAAGGTAGATTATTAACAGACGATCAAGTACAAGAAATTAGAGATTCTATGGAAAAACAATTTACTGGTTTTGCAGAAGAACAAGATACAAGGTTTAAAAGATTTTCAACTCTTTTGTCAGAAAGTAAATTAGATCCTAGTTTATTTTTACAAAATTATAATGTTTCTAAAACTGAATCTAAAAAAAATAAAGATGAAATAGATTATTCTAGTTTATCTACTGAAGAACTATTAAAATTATATAATCAATAAAATGTCTAAACAACAGATTTTAAAAGAATTAAAAAATAGAGGTGTAAATCCTGAAGCATTGAATTCATCTAATTTAAAAAAAAATCAAATATTAGATGAATTAAAAAAAAGAGGAGTTGATCCGACTAAAACAATTACAGATTCCCCTTTAGCATCACAAGAAATTACTGGTATTACTGATTATGGAGAACTACCAGAAACAAATGCTAGAACTCAAGCAGTTGAAGATTATTTAACTTCTCCTGCATTTGGTAGATTAGCTTTAGAAGTTTCAGGAGCAGTAGCAGGATCTATTTTAGCACCACAATTTACTTTACCTAGATATATTGGTAAAGCAGCAGCTTTTGTCAAACCTGCACTAGAAAAAGCATTCACAACTATGGCAGGTGCTGGTTTTGGAGAAGCAACTGGTGCAGGTATATCTCAAACATTTGATCCAACTTTTGACAGTAAAGATGATTTTGAAAAAATAGCAGCAGATATTTCTAAAGATTTATTAAGAGCTTACGCAACAGGAGCTACAGGTGAAGGTGCAGGTATTGTTATTAATAAAGGTATAGCAAAAGTCATTGGTAAAAATAAAAAATTAATTGATGGTGCAGAAGAAGCTATAGAAACAATAGAAAATCAAAGAAAAAAAATTATAGCTGCTGGTGGTGATGAAAAAATCTATAAAAAAAAAAATTCAAGATGCTGCAAGAACTGGTCAACTTACACCTGGTTTATTACAAGAAGGTCAATTAATTGATTTGCTTGAAAATGTATCAGAATTATCTTTAGTAGGTAGTGGTTCAATAAGAACTGCAAGAGAAGGTGCTGAATCTATTGCTGCGTCTGGAGTTGATGATTTTGTTAAAAATTTTAAAATTGCTAGTGATAATAATGAATTAGGTGTTTTATTTCAAAAAGTTTTAACTGATGATTTAAATGCTTTTAGAGCTACATCTAAAGTAAAATATAAAGCTGTAGATAAAGCACTTGCAAAAACAAATCCTGAAGCTGTAAGTATTTTAGATTTAAAAAAATTTGCAGATGATGAATTAGGAAAAATTGGTTTAAAAACTGAAAACGAAGATATTATAAGATTTTTAAATGATATTAAAAAAAATAAAAACAATCTATCATTTGCTGCTGCTAACGAAATAAGATCAGATTTATTAGAAATATCAAGAGAATTTACAGGAAAAGGATTAGGTAAAAAGAAACAAAGATTAGCAAACACATTAGCAACAAAACTTACAAATGCTATGGATAATTCGTCTATACCTAGTGAAGCTATGTCTTTATATAAAGATGCAAATAAATTTTATAAAGAAGGAGCAGAAATTTTTAATAATAAATTATTTACAAAAATAATAGAAAATGATCCAGAACTTGTTTATAAATCTATAGTTGCTGCTGGAGATAGACCAACATTAGTTAAAAAAACATTTAATATAATAGATAGTAGAATCAAAGATGTTGCAACAAAAAATAAATTAAAAAATTCTATTAGAGGTCAATTTTTAGAAGATGCTATTAGTAAATCTCAAAAAAGTATTGGACAATATGGTTTAGAATTAGATGCATCTAAATTAAATAATTTTATACAAAAAAATATGATGACAACTAATGCTATGTTTACAAAACCACAATTAAATGAATTACAAAGAATGGTTAATGCTTTAGCATTTACACAAGGTAGATTAAAAAAAAGAGGTGGATTACCTGGTGCAATATTTATTCAAATGAAACAATCAGGAGCTATTATGACTTTAGCTGGAGCAGGTACAGGAGCTGCTGTAGGAGGACTGCCAGTTGCTGCATCTATAATTTTAGCACCAGAAGTTTTAGCAAAAGCATTTACAAATCCAAAAATAGTAAAATTATTAACTACAGGATTTAAATATAATCAAACTCAATCTGCTGCTGGTAGAACATTTAGACAAATTATTGCAACAATGAGTAAAGAAGGATTAATAAGTGATGACGAAAGAGATCAAATTTACGAAGACATAAAAGAAGGTGGATATAAATAATGGACAATCTTTCTCAACAAAACGAAAAGAAAATTATAAAACTTGAGGGAGAGTTACGACTAATCCACCACAAGATAGACACAATTAAAAACAATCATCTACTACATCTTGACCAAAAAATTTCTAACATATACAAGGTAATATGGTTCGTAGCAGCACTAGGAATAACAAGTCTTGTCAATATGGTAATGACAATTCTAAAATAATCTCTGAAAGGCAAAAAAAAACTTCAATAAAAGGAACAGTTGGCGAATACGAAACTATTGCTAGACTTACCAAAGAAGGTTTTTTTGTTGCTAAATCAGTAGATCCTGCTTGTCCTTTTGATATTGTTATCGTTGACAAAGATGGTAAAATAACACTCATTGATATTAAAACAATTACCTATAGAAAAACAAACAGAGGTAAAAGTTTAAAAGACAAACCTAAAGGTTCTTATAAAATTTGTAGAAGTCCTACTAGAGAACAAAAAAGATTAGGTATAAAATTAGTTATGGTAGATTATGAAAGTTAGTGAAAATACATCTATATCAATGCCAATGAAAAATTTGATTTCCATAGTTATT
>FUFK010057039.1_pt1 | contig 11817 bp, 16 predicted proteins | sample 1021851 | NCBI WGS metagenome assembly FUFK01 (sample SAMEA51879418, study PRJEB19060) | metagenome
TTTGAAGAAAAATAAAAATGTATTCTTTGATGACGCTACATATAAACAATCAGAAGATCCTGGTTTCAATTCTGCTGAAGAAAAAGCATTTGATAACATAATTAAAATGGCTGAGGGTTCTGCTTACAAAGCAGGTGCGTTTATAGATATGATAAAAAAAGACAAAGGACCTTTATCACTAGGCATACAACTTAAAACATTTTTTAACACTTTCATAAGACAAGGCACAAAGATTGAAGGCACAAAAAGATTAGTAAATAATTTTGAAGTTTATTTTAGAAATAGAATTAAAAAAGAGATAGATAGTAAAAAGACACAGGCGGCAAAACAAAAGTATGAAGAAATACTAGAAGCAGGTATGAAAATATTAAGACCAAATAGAGATGGTTTATATTTTGCTATCGCAACTTATATAACATTTCAATCTGCAAAGGCTGTGTTGTTAAATAAATTAAATAAAATACAAAGTATAGGTTCTTTTTTGAGAACAAAAAATGGTTATAGAGTTACTAATCCAGAAGGATATGTGGCGATTAAAAAAGGCGGAGCTGTCAAGTTAGTTGACAGACTAGAGTTTAGTAGAGCAAACTTTACTGCTGCAAAAGATTGGGTCAAAGGTTAATATGTACACTTTCAAACAGTTCATGATGAACGCACAAAAACAAAAAAGATGTCCTGATGGTTATAGATTTGATAAGGCATTAAATGTTTGTGTGCCAATAGGTGTTACAAGATATTATCCTTACTTTGGTGGTAGAGGTAATGGTGATCAACAAACTGATACATCAAATGGTAATGGTCAAAATGGTAACGGCGCAAACGGTAATGGTGCTAATGGTAATGGGTCAAGTGGTGGTAATGGAAACAATACAGGTGGGGGCAACGGTTCATGAAAACGTTTAAAGAATTTAAAGAAGATGTAAGAAAAATGCCAGATGGTAGATATGGTGTTTATGCAGATAAATTTAAGAATAAAAAAAGAGTGTTGACACCAAAAGGTAAACACGCTAAAGAATTAAAGAAAGTTTATAAAAATAAAAAAGACGCTAACGATTATATGGCAGCGATTATGATAGCGAAGGGTGGGTAATATGAAAAGTTTTATTGAATTTAGAGAATCAATCATTGATATACCTAGACGCACATATGCACCTGGTGTTTTTGATGATGAAGATACAGATAATCCTAAAATAAAAGATAGTGTTTTAAGAATGATATCAAAACAGTTTGAAGAATTTGAAACTGAATATCCTATAATTAAATATTCTTTGATAGGTTCTATACTTACAAANAGATATNGNAATGACGCTGACCTAGATATCAATGTTTTATTTGATGTNCCNGAAGANAAANNAGAAGAAGAAAGANTAAGANTATCTAANAAATATTTNTCNGCTNCNANTCCAGATANNATNCAAGGNAAANTNATACCAGGCACAANACATCCTGTNAANTATTATTTTATNACAGANGANNAAACTTATGATGANCAAAANNNAAAAGCAGACGCTGTNTTNGATATCAAAGGTCAAAGATTTATTAAACGACCAGAAAAGTTTGATTTCAATCCTAATCTTTACATGAAAGATTTTCAAAAACAAGTTGATAAAATTGACATACACAAAGGTGAATTAAAAAGAGATATTATTGATTATGATGAATTGATGGAGTTGAAACCTGGTGANATAAAAGATTTAGAGAAAAGAACTAAAAATAAATTAAATGAAATAGAACATCATATTGAAAAACTAAAAGACATAGGTACCGAAGTTGACGCTGAAAGAAGAGCGGCGTTTGATAGAGATATGACACCAGATGAAATTAAAACTTATAGTATTAAGAATAGATTACCTGCAAATGTAATTTATAAAATGTTAGAAAAGTATCACTATCTTAAACTTCTAAAAAAATGTAAAAAGATTTTAGAAGATGGTGAAGTTACAGATGATGAAATAGATTCACTAAAATATGTAGATGACGCCCAAAGCGAAGCGAGGGCGGTCGATGAGGCATTAGATAAAGGCAACACATTGGTATTCGCTTTCGGTAGGTTCAACCCTCCTACCGTAGGGCACGCTAAACTTATGAGTAGGGTGATAACTGAAGCTAGAAAGAATAATGCTAATCACATTGTTTATGCTAGTGCCTCAACCGACAGACGAAGTAATCCTCTTGATGTAAATACAAAAGTTCGTTTCATGAAAAAAATGTTTCCTGCAAACAACATCAAAGCAGCAGGTGGTAATCAAAGAACGTTTATGGAGATACTTAAATTTTTTAATAAGATGTACGGCAATATAATCATGATTGCAGGTAGTGATAGAGTAAGTGAGTTTCAAAAACTTGCAAACGCATATAACGGTCGTGATTACAATTACAAATCAATCAGACTAGTATCATCAGGTGAAAGAGATCCTGACGCTGAAGGCGTTACAGGTATGTCAGCTTCTAAAATGAGAGAAATGGCAAAGAAAAATGATTACAGAAACTTTAAAACTGGCGTTCCTAATTTATCAGATAGAGATAGTAAAGCATTATTTGACGCTGTGAAAAAAGGCATGGGTATTCGTGAGAGATANGAAAACTTTACAAACTTTTTGAACAACGATATAAGAGAAGAATATCATCAAGAAAGAATATTTAACGTAGGTGATATGGTAGAACATCTTGATGGTTCAAGTGGTATGATTGTAAGACGTGGCTCTAACTATGTTTCTTTTGAAACTGAAGATGGTCTAATTAAGAAAGCATGGTTATATGATTTACAAGAGGGCCCTAGAATACCTAGAAAGAAAGGTCAACCTGCAGGNTCAGATAAACATAGTGATTTATATACAGACGAAAATCCAAAAGGCACAATNAAAGGTCTAGGTTTCAAAGATGTTGCAACTGCAAANGCAAGTGTTGCAAAAATCAAAGCGTCTGGTAGAACTCATGCACATAAAATACAAGCAGCGATTGCCATGGAACAAAGAGCAAGAGTGATGGGNAAGAAAGCAGAAGCAGCAGTTTATCGTAAGTATATCAATCAAATGAAAGAAAAAACAAAACAAATGAAGAAAGAAAGTCTATTAGATAAACTTGCTAAAGAGATGAAAGTTGATGAGGCATATGAAGAAGGCACTCCAGAGTATGTTAAACACACCATGAAGATGACACCTGGGCAACCTATACAAAATTTCAAAGTTTCTAGTGAGAAGATTGTTGCAAAGGACATAGAAAAATTCAAGAATGAAGGTGAAACAATAGATAAATATAAGAAACGGTTTAAAGAGAACTGGAAAATTGAACTTGACAAGGCAGTTGAGAAGATGAAGGAGCAACTATAATGTACAGAAAGTCAATGAGATCAGCACTTGCAGAAGCGAGAGCATATACTGAAGCGAATATGAAAAGAATCCTTCAGGCCTTACAAGACAAACTTTCAAAAGAAGGTGGTGCTGCTGGGTTTGATGATTTAAGAAAGACAGCAAAATCAATGGGTCTTAATTTAACACCACAAATGTTAAAAAATATGCCAGGTATTAAACAACATAGAGATGGTGATTACATACTAGAGGGCACTATTACCGAAGAAGAACTTGACGAAGCACTAGATGTCAAATGGGATTCAAATAAACAAGGTTGGTTTGATAGACAAGGTAGAAGAAGATATCTAGGTGTTATGGCAACAAACAAGTTGATGGCAAAGGCACTTGACAAAGCAAAGAAAACAGGTGACTTTATCAATCCATACAAGTTAAAACATGGTCAAAAACCAGAAGAAACAGAATTAGAAGAAGCATTTACTAAAAAAGATTTTCAAAAACTAGAACAATCTAATGATCATACTGAGGCAGCAAAAAAACTTATTGATATGTTTGGCACATCAGATGAAAAAAAAGAAATGAACGACATCAAAGCAAGACATGAAAAAACAGGTTACATATCTGGCAAAGATTATTCAAGAAGAATACAGTTGACTAATAGATATTATTCAAGGCTAAAATGATACAGAAAAATTATTCAGAATTATTTGAGTTTACTGCTACTCAATTGGCAGCACTTAAAAGAGCATACATGCCACTTAAAGGTAAGACTTTAACTATGCCTCAAATTAATAAATTACAAGCTATGTTAGGTAAACTTTCAACAGACCAGTTAGTTAAACTTGCTAACACAGACATACCTTTTGTAGCAACAGGCGCTAAATCTATGGCAGTTATGAAAAGGGGAATGAAATGGTCAGACTTTAAACAAGGTCTTGATATGAGCGAAGCAGATGAACTACAATGTGAAGCGTGTTGGACTGGATACAAACAAGTTGGTCTGAAAAAGAAGGGCGATAGAATGGTACCTAATTGTGTGCCTGAGTCAAAAGAATTATTAGATATGCAAGAAGCAGACCTAACAAAAAGACAAGTGAAAATGGTGCACAAAGCAGCAGACAAACTTGATAAAAAAGATTTTATGAAAAGGTATGGCAAAGATGGTGATAGTGTTCGATATGCAACAGCAACAAACATGGTGAAAAAGAAACTAGGCATAGAAGAACAAAGAAAACTATCAAGTCCTGAAGTTGCAGCAACATTAAGACAGTTTATTGCTCAACGACCTTTCATTGATAACAAAAAAGATTATGAAGAACTAATGAGATTAGCAGCAAAGGACATGGGTATGTTCAATGCTAGACTTAACAGAATGAATGATCAAACAAAAGAGAAAGTGAAATCAGCACTTCAAAGAAAAGGTTTGACCAGTCATTTAACAAACGAAAAAGAACCAAAGGGAGATAAACCAATGCAAGAACAATCTTACAAGGATAAATTCAATGCGACTATGAAGGACTTTGGGATTAAATCCCTAGGCGATTTAAAGTCAGACGAAGAAAAGAAAAAGTTTTTCAAAGCAGTTGACGCTAAACATGACGCAAAAGACGAAATGAAAAAGATGAACGCTATGAAAATGAAAGAAGCTATGAACACTGCCGCTGATGGCGGTATGAGTATGCCAGATATGAACTTGAAAGCGATGAAGAAAATGAACGCTATGAAGATGTCTGAACCAATGAAAAAAATGGATGACAAAGAAACTGAAAATCCTAAGAAAGACGCTGATATGTCAAAAGTAAAAGACAAACAAGTTATGTTAAAAGCGATGATGAAAAAAGAACAAGAAGTACCTGCAGAACCTATGAAAAAATTAAACACAGGTGAGAAAATGAAAAACGAGGAAGCAGAACCATTGACTAGACCTACTATGTCATTAAAAGACAAAATGAAAATCAATGCTATGAAAATGCCAATCAAATCCATGAAAATGAATGCTATGAAAGACATGGAATCGAAAGATGAAATGATGAAAAAAGAAGTCTATGAAATGATGAAAAAAGAGATGATGAAGAAAATGGAAATGCTCAAGGCAGAAAAAGATCCAAAGAAAATGGAGATGATGAAAAAAGAAATGATGAAAGAAATGGAAAAAATGCCTGAGATGATGAAAAAAGAGATGATGAAAAAGATGGAAATGGCGATGAAAGAATATGGCAGCATGAACGCTATGAAAAAACCTATGAATGCTATGATGAAAAAAGAATCAAACAAATATCTTGACACAAAAGCAGGTTCTATACAAGATATTGCTCGTCAAATGTTTGAGAAAGAACATCAACTAGTAGAAGTTAAAGGTAATGACATAGAAAAAATGATTTCTGATTATCTCAAAAAGGGTGGTACAATCACTAAACTTCCACCTGCATTAGCAAAAGGCATGAAACAATCTGATATGCAGAAACACAAAGTTGGCGACAAAGGTGTAATCAAATCTATGAAAATGAAAGAAGTTAGAGATTTCGTTGATACTTATAACAAACACTTTTTAACCAATTGGGCTGCTGAAGAATTATTAGCACAGAAATAGAAAAATGAAATATAATAAAACATTTAGAGAAGCGTTAAGAGAAGTTTCAAAACTGAAAGAAGATGGTCACACAGACGTGGCTTCTGCTATCAGAAAATGTAAAACTGCAATCGAGGACGCTTCTCAATTATTATCTAAACTACAAGGTATGGATCCTGAGGGTGGCTTACCTAGTTGGTGGAATAGTAAACTTACTATTGCCGCTAATAGTATGAATAAACTAAGAGATTATCTGTTAGTTCCTTCAGTTACTAGAGAGGACTTTGATGACATAAATCGTCAAAGAGGTATGAAACATCAAGGTACCGAAGATAAAACAAAAGATACCATACAAGATTTAAAGAATCAAATTCAAATGTTAAAACTTGAATTAGAAAATGAGAAAAACAAGACCGTCAAACCTGAACCTAATCCTGATACAGGCGAGGTTCCGTTGAGAACTGGTATTGCTCAAGCGATGTTAGATAAAACTACACCGCAACCAAAAGTGCAGAAAACAAACACCAAAAAATTTATCAAAAGTCTAGGAAAGAGTGAGATAAAAGTAAATCCTGAGATGGAGATTGGTGTATTCTCAGGAGGCAAGAAAATGCCTAATGGTAATCTACACTAAACAATTTTGATAAATAGTATTGTTATATAACAAAAATAAACTTATTAATAAGGAGAGATAAAGATGTCTTTATGGGGAAAACAAAATGCGGTCGAGTCAAGACCTAAGCATTTACCAAATGATTCTAATGCTCCACATGGAAGAGAATTTTGTCAGGCGACTGACAAAGGTTGGACATTTCAACCGGGCACTGCTTCAGCAGCAACTGGTAATGACAATGCTAGTGCTGATCCTGAAATTTTGGTCGCTATACGTTCTCTTGCTTCGACATTAGCTTCATCAAACTTATTGTCAATAGATTATACTGAAGGTGCATATGCTGATTCAGCAACATTCGACTTAGTATTAACTTTTGACGAACCAATTACAGTTACAAGTGCAACAAGAACTGCTAACCAAGTAGTAACAAACAAAATGTTTATCTTACTATCAAGACTAGGTGGCACAGATATGGCAGAAGATAATACTGTCGCTTGTCAATATCTATCAGGTTCTGGTACAAACCAATTAACTTTTAGAGGTGTGTTACAATCTGCTGACGCAGGTTATCTAGCATTTACTGATAAACTATTACACTTCAATGGTACTGCTACTGCTGTAGATAGTAATTCAGAAGCAGTGCATGGTATTGCTGACGAACAGGCAATCACAGATAGTATCGTAATGGACGCTTCTGCGTCTGGCACTGACGAAGGTGGTAAAATTCTACTAGAAACTATGAGAATGGACCTTGAAGGTGCTGATTTAGCAACTGATATCATGGGTACTCAGGCTTATAGAACTGGTTTTGGCGTAGATAACAAAGTAGGTAGAGTAGAAATGCTTGAAGATGATTCAGGTAAAATACTAAATGAAACTGAAGGAACTGACGGTTTCGCTGCTGAATCATTTACAGTTGACGCTGCTGGATTAGTAGTAGAAACAATCTCTGGTTCTTCATCAGGATCTGCTGCTGTACTAAAAGGCGTAACTACTACATAAGAACTATTATAAATATTCTGTAAGGGGATACTCCCCTTACATTTGATCCCTTACGAGATAATTTCAATGTATGGGCGAACATTCCCCGAATACATAAGGGGTAAACAAAATGGGAGAAAAAAATGGCTGATAAAAAAATCACGGCATTAACTTCATTAGGAACTGCAACTGCAAGGGAAGATTTACTTCATGTTGTTGATGATCCTTCTGGAACACCGATAAACAAAAAAGTAACTATTGCTGAAATGGAAAATGCTTTAAGAGCACCTGTATCTTTAGCTGATACTGCTTCAATCACAGCAACTGCTGCTACTAACGCAGGAAGAACTAACGCTTTTCCTGATACTTCACAAAACACAACTGTAACTCTACCTACACCAAGTGCTGGTCTATCTTTTAGATTCATCTACGCTGGTGCAGCTGCAGACGCTACAGATCACATCATCAAAACTACTGGTAACACTTTATTCTTTAAAGGTGCTCTAGTACACCACGATACTAACCAGACTGGTCAAACATCTGCTACAGTATTTTCTGATGGTGACTCAAACAGTATTCTAACTTTAGCAACTCCATCTGCTTATGTTATAGACATCGTTGGACAATCTTCAACTGTATATTTCATTTCAGGTTTCGTTGCAGACAATACTGCTCCAGCATTCTCAGACGCTTAATNGTAGTCAAGAATAGTTGGTTGAGAACAACTAACACATTGAAAGGGGTCTTGTACCCCTTTCATTTTTAACATGGAGATATTATGAGTATTAATAAAGATGATATAGTGCAAAGAAAAGAACAAATCATGAAAGACTTTGAAACTTTGACTAAAGAAGTTGAAGCGACAGAAAACAAAATTAAACAGATGAGAAATAATCTGAATGCCTTGGCAGGCGCTGCTCAACAATGTGATTTGTTTTTAAAACAAATTGATGAAAAGGGCAATCCAATGCCGCCAGAAAAACAACAAGCATTAGATATTGCTACATCATAGGAGATAAGATGAACAAACTAACACAAGAAGAATTAAATGGTTTATCACCAAGGGCTAGAAAAGCATACGAAGAATCTAATTCTGTTTTGTCTGAAATAACTATTGAAAATCCTAATGCTGAAAAAGAAGATAAACCAAAAAAGAAAAAGGAAAAAGAAGATGAAGAGCTTTAAACAATTTTCTGAAGCCTATACAGATAGATTTGCTCAACAAGGTACTGAGGATGAAACTCATGCTTACTTTAACGTTGAAGATCCAGTTGCTATGCAAAAGTTAAATGCTTATGTGGGTTCTATTGCAGATAAAGAATATCTACAACCAGATTCTGCTATGCACCAATTAGCGATGAGATTAGGTACCGTAGGATTAAGTTACACACTACCTAAAATTGAGGGCAACAATGGTAAAACAGTTGTTGAACTAATGCAGTTCGGTGGTAGATATGGTAAAACACCAGACAATACAACTTCAGGCGAAGGTGATGTTGTAAATGATGATGGCATATCTCACAGAAAAGAAGGTGGATTAAAGTTAGAATTTAATTGGGAAAAACAAGCAAACAATACTTATAAGGTTTTTGCAAATTTAGTATAACTATATTATAGATTGGTTTTATTATGGTTGATTTTTCAACTTTAACGCCAGAGAATATCAATATGTTCGCTATGAAACATTACGATAATCCTACTTGCGTTGATGAGAAAGAATTTTTAGATGATATGAAACGTTTTAAATACCTGAAAAGGTTATTTAGAAAGTATGAAACATCTAAAGGTAAAGAATTGAAAGAACGTTTGGTTATAAATCATATAATCATACTTGCTAATGTGTTCGGCGTTGACGCTGCTACTACTTTGCTATTCTTCAAGATCGAGAGAAATCATTGGCCACTACTAAAAACATTTTTAATATATTTAGGATATATGCCTGAAAATGATTTAGTTGATGTACCGATCATTCATACAGTTATGGGAAAATTAGGACAGATTAAATGAGTAGAGCAATAGACGCTTTGATAGCGGCAAGACTAATTAAACTTTTAGTAACGCCTTTCGAAAGAACAGGTGCTTATAAAATGGGTATCATTGACAAAAAAGGTAAAGTATTAATTAAGTCAAAAGATTTCAATAAAGCATTTCCTAATTCATCAACAAGATCAATGGCAAGAAAGTCATACACTTTACTCATTCGTTTTGTATTCAATCTCAAAAGACTATTATCAAAAGTGGGTGTTCGTGGTCCTATAGGATCAGCAGCTGCAGCTGCAATCGCATTTCTCAAAGAGGAATACCCTAATAATCTCTATGTAGAACAAGAAGTTTACAAGTATTTAAAAGAAGAAGGTTTTGAATTTGATATGTCCGAAGACTATGGCGAACCATTAGTTGAGGGAACATACAAAGCAAAATATGATATTTACAATTTAGACGGTGATAAAATAATAAATAGTGATGAGAATATTATATACACAAATACTACACATACTATCATGGGATATGATGTATTTAAGTATAAAGATGTGTATTTAACAACTGAGGATTTATATGCCTAAACCAAATACTAGGGATGCCATGAAAAGATNTCGTGCTGGTAAAGCAGGATTTACTGATAAGGCACACTTGAAAGCGAAAGGCTTAATACCTAGAGCAGACGGCACAAAGAAAAAAAGTCCACAGTATGAGTCAGCAGACACTAGAGAACTCACAAATCTTTACAATAAAAGAACACCTCTAACACCTGCTGAACAAAAAAGAAAAGCAGAGTTAGAGAAGAAATTAGGAGTGAATGAGGCAAAAAGCAATCAAGAAAAAATTGCTATTGACACAGTTAAGAATCCTAATAAATCACTACTAGGGGGACCTACAGCATCAGAAGCAGAAAAAATGCTTAGAACTAAGTTTGGTTATACTGATAAACAGATAGCAAAATTAAAAGAAGATGCCCCAGCAAATGCAACTGGTACTGCTGTCGCAGGCACTGGTGACGATTCATCTACGGTGGTCGTTAGAAGAAAAAAGGATAAAGAAAAAATGAAAGATAGACTTTTAAGAAGATTTAAGATAAGAGAAACTATTGATCGACTTGTTCCTGCCATCGAACCTCCAACAGATGAAGTTAGAGAAAGAGTTAATCAATTAAAAGAGTTAGCAAAAAAAGAAGAAGGTTTCGCTTCAGACGCTCAAAGAAGAGCAGCGTTTGCTAGTGGCTATAAAGCAAAAGGTAAAAAGAAAAATAAGAAAGAAATGGCAGCCGCGGCTGCAGGTGCTTCAACAGGCATGAAGAAAAAAGAGGAAGTCGAAGAAGATATGGACAGACAACCTCAGGATAAAGATGTCAAAAAAGTAAAAGGCACACAACCTAAAAAGTATTACAAAACATTAGATAAAGATACAAAGAAAAAAAGAGCAGACTTTTTTAAAACTAGAAAACCTTACAGTAAATCAGATGATGATGATGATTACAAACCAGCACCTGGTGACGCTAAGGCAAAAACAAAACCATCTGGTTTTACAAAGAAGTTTAAACAAATGTATGGNGAAGTAAAAGATATAAACGAAACNATNANAGCAGTTNAAAATAAAGCNAAGAAAACTGGTATGCCATACTCAATACTAAAACAAGTTTACAATAGAGGCATGGCAGCATGGAAAGGTGGTCACAGACCTGGNGCTACACAACAACAATGGGCACTTGCAAGAGTGAACAGTTTTGTNACTAAATCATCAGGAACATGGGGCGGNGCTGATAAAGANTTAGCGAAAAAGGTTCGTGCAGCNAAAAANTAATGTCTAAAAATTACAAAGANTTTATAAAAGAATACGGNCTAGGTTATAANGCNTTATATNTAAAACCTATGGCCGCATTGAATCCATTAAGAAAAAAAGAAAATGTAAAGAAGGTGAAAGAGAATGGATCAAAAAAATCAAAAGAAAAAAGTTAGAGATATCTACCTAACTGATGAGATGTCAGTTTGGGAAGAAAACATCAATAAGGAGAAATCAAAAATGAATTGGTTAAAAGATAGAGTAAAAGAAATGTCAAGTTGGTCTGGTGCAAGTTTAATCGTGCTAGGCGCTTTCATATTATTAGGCGGTCCTTTTATTAAGTTATTAGCATGGGCAGCAATCATATGGGGCATTGTTTCAATCGTTAAGAAAGAAGGTTAGTATGCCTCGTAAACTGGATAATCAATTCTCTTGGAAGAACGCAACGTTTATGGCAAAACTAAGTAAGTTTGCCTACTCAGGAGAAAAAGAATTTAAAAAAGTTGTATGTGGTGCTAATAATGCAAGAGAAGGATTGATTACAATTTATGCACCTCCAGGTGCGATTA
>FUFK010041025.1_pt1 | contig 11816 bp, 14 predicted proteins | sample 1021851 | NCBI WGS metagenome assembly FUFK01 (sample SAMEA51879418, study PRJEB19060) | metagenome
TCCTGGTAGGCAACTTAACATAAACACTGCACCATTACAGGCACAAGCAATACAAACATCAGAAACACCAGAGGACTTCCAACAGGAGTTTGGTCAAATATATTCAAGAACAGATTTTTCTGGTGGATCAGGTTTAGATAAAGCACATAGAAGAAACAAAGGTGAGTTAGATTTTACAAGATTTTGGGATAGCAAGGGTGTTGATGTATTTAGTGGTAAAGAAGTAGGACAAGAGTATAAAGTATCTTTACTTAAAAGCACAGAAGAACTATCTAGTTCTACAAATACAAACTTGTATATGGAAGAAATGGGTGGTTCTATATTTTTTGCAGATAGTGATGTACTAAAAAGAATAGATACTCCTACTGCTACTTCTATATCAGTAACTTCAGAAACTGCACCAAGTGCAGGTAATGAAATTACAGGTTTAGCTGTGTTAGGTACGCAACTGTATATAGTTGCCAATGGTGTTATTTACAAGAGAACAGGTGCAAGTACATATAGTACATTTAATAGCACAAAGACATTTAGCAAGATATGGTCTATGAAAGGCAGAATAGTTGCTAGTGATACATCTGGTGATTTATACCAGGTAACAAGTGCAAGTTCACCAACAACTATGAAAACCTTACCAACTGGTACAGAGTGGACAGATCTTGCAGATGGTGGTGCTGTTGTGTTAGGTGCAGCATCAGATGGATATATATATTCTTTTGCTGATGAATCATCATCACTTACACTTAAAGGTCAAACATTTATAGAAGGTGAAGTGCCAAACGCCATAGATGCAGCACAAGGATTTATATTTTATGGTACATTTCAAAATACTGCTAGTGGCAAAATAGGTAGATTGTACAGAGCAGAGATAACAAACTCAAATAGTTTGTTTGTTTTAGTAAATGCACAACTTATAAAACAATGGGGTGATGGCACAACAACTATAGATCAATCACCTTACAAAATTATATCTACAAGAGATAGTATTTATACAGGAATAAAAGATAGTGGTAGTGTTACAAACTTATGGCGTTACTATTTACCTACCACAGGTATAGCTAGAGATTTAGAATTTGCAGAAGGTGGAATAGTAGAAGGTATAGCAGTATTTTCTGACAGAATATTTGCAACAATAAGTGGTGGTGGATTATACAGAGAAGCCACGACATTTGTATCTAGTGGTTACATAATTACTGCATTAGCTGATTTCTTTACATCAGAAAAGAAACAGTTTGTTGGTGCAAAATTAAATACAAATCACGTTTCTTCTGGAACAATAAAATTATCTACATCCACTATTGCAGCAGATATAACAAATCCAAATTCTACTACTTGGGCAGAACAAGTATCTATAGCTTCTGGTACAGGTGGTGAAGAAGAAGTTATGACACTTGTAGATGGTAGATACATAGCAGGAAAAATAGATATAACTACAGATGATCAATCACAATCACCTAGTTTATTGTCTTTTGCTATTAGAGGTTTTCAATTAGTAAGCGACCTTGTTGTAGATATGCCTATAAATATATCAGATCAGGTAGAAAGACCTAACAGAAAACGACTAAAGATAAATGGTCAGGGTGAATTGGTGTATCAGGCACTTAGAAATAGAGAAGGTAAAAACGTTCAATTAGAGATATTTAGACCAGATACTTTATTAAGGGGTATAATAGAAAATGTTAGCAGTCCTATTGAAGAAATATCTGCAAGAGGTTCTGTAACAACGTATTGTCTAGTAAGATTTAGAGGTAGTAAAGTAATTTCAGTATCTACTGCTGGAGAAGGTCTAGGAGTAGCACTATTAGGAGTAGCTAGATTAGGATAAAATGACAGCACAGGAAACAAGTTTATTAAACGCATTTGAAACGACACTTACAGCAACTGCTGGTGCTTCTGATTTAACATTTACAGTCAATACAGTTTCTGATTCTGCTGGTAATACATTAACTGCACCTTGTTATTTAGTTATAAATCCAGATAGCTCTACATCAAGAGAAGTAATTTTAGTAACATCTATAAATGCAGGAACAAAAACTCTTACTTTAGATAACATAAACAAAAGATATTTAACAGGATCAGCAGCAACTTCTGGTTTATCACACGCATCTGGTTCTGGTGTTCGTATGTCGCCTTTACAACAACACATAGAGGACATAAATGACAGAGTAGATACCATAATTAACGAAGCTGGTACAGCAGTAAATACATCATTATTTTTAGATGAAGATGATATGTCATCTAACTCTGCTACTAAAGGTGTAACACAGCAATCAGTTAAAGCGTATGTAGATACACAACTTACAGCAGAGGACTTAGATATATCTGCTGATAGTGGTAGCAACATAGCTATTGACTTAGATTCAGAAGTATTAGATTTAGAAGGTGGCACAGGTATAGATACCACCACAGGTACAAACAAAGTTACCTTTGCTATAGATAGCACAGTAGCAACTCTTACTGGATCACAAGCCTTAACAAATAAAACTATTGATGTGGATAGTAATACTGTATCAAACATAGAAGTAGATAATCTAAAGTCAGGTGTTTTAGATACAGACCTTTCATCTGTTAGTAGTAGTGATGACACATTAGCTTCGGCAAAAGCAATTAAAAGTTATGTAGATACACAGATCACAGCAGAAGATTTAGATGTAACAGCAGATAGTGGTGGACCAATATCTATTGATTTAGATTCTGAAACATTAGATATTGCAGGTGGTACAGGTATTGACACTACAGCTAGTGGTAATGAAATTAGTATTGCAATAGATTCTACAGTAGTTACAGAAAGTTCTACAGATACACTTACTAATAAAACAATAGATGCAGATAACAACACAATTAGTAATTTAGAAGTTGATAACCTTAAATCTGGTGTATTAGATACAGATATTAGCTCTACTGCTGCAACAGATACAACATTACCTTCTGCAAAAGCAGTCAAAACTTATGTAGATGCACAAACAACTGCACAGGATTTAGATATTACAGATGGTTCTACTACAAGTGCTGTTGATTTAGATAGTCAAACAATGACAATACAAGGCACTTCTAATGAGGTAGAAGTTGGATTATCAGGTCAAACATTTACTATAGGATTACCTGCAACAATTACAGCTAATGTTACTGGTAATGTTTCTGGAACATCTGGTTCTACAACTGGTAACGCAGCTACTGCAACAGCTTTAGAAACTGCAAGAACAATAGGTGGAGTTTCATTTGATGGTACAGCTAACATAGATTTGCCTGGTGTAAATACAACAGGTAATCAAAATACATCTGGAAGTTCTGCATCAACAACAGGTAATGCTGCAACAGCTACTGCTTTACAAACAGCAAGAACTATTGCAGGACAATCTTTTGATGGCACAGGAAACATAACAATAGCTGCTGGTGATTTATCCAATGTATCTACTTCTGGTGTATCAGATGGACAAGTATTAGTTTATAACAACAGTGCTAGTGAGTTTCAACCAGGATCAGTAGGATCAGCAACTGCACTTATAGATGGAGATTCAGACTTTACGTTATCAGATGGTGTAGCAAACGGAATACACTATGAATTAGACAATACGGATATGGCTGACTGGAATCAAGCAGGTGTTGTACTTACAACTGCTGGTGGTATATTTCAACATCATCAGACACAAGCTGCAACATATTCAGTACCAGCAAACACAGGTGCTGTATTAGCAGGTCCTATCACAATAACAGGAACAATCACGAATAATGGTACAATGGTCGTTATCTAATGGCTAATGTAAAAGTAAACACAATATCTAAAGTATCTGGAAACAATGTTGCTATGGATTGTGCGTTAAATTTAAAAAATTTAGCATCTGATCCTAGTAGTGGCAACGCAGCAGGAGATATATATTACAATACAACAACCAATAAAGTTAGATTTTATTCAACAAGTTGGAATGATTTATAATGAGTACATTAGAAACAAATTCAATAGCTAAATACTCTGGTAACAATGTATCTGTTGATGATTCATTAAATCTTAAATCTTACACTACAACACAAAGAGATGCACTAACGAGTGTTGCTGGGGACATAATATATAATACATCAGTAAGTAAACCACAGTATTTTGATGGTTCTGCTTGGCAAAATATGGCTGCTCCAGCAAGTGTAGCTTTTGATTATTTAGCAGTTGCTGGTGGTGGAGGAGCAGGTGGTGTTGCTGCTAGTGGTTCTTCAAGAGGTCCAGGTGGTGGTGGTGCAGGTGGTATGGTAGCATCCACATTTTCTTTAGTAGCTGAAACTGATTACACAGTTACAATCGGTGCTGGTGGTCCAGGTGGTGCTATAGGTTTTAATAATGGTACAAAAGGTGATGACACTAAAATTACTGGTGATGCAGGTGCAACACACATATCAGTAGATGGTGGTGGACTTGGATCAGCACAATCTAACAGTGGAGGTGATGGTGGTTCTGGTGGTGGTTCTGGTAACTTAGGTGGAGCTGGAGGTTCAGCAACATCTGGACAAGGTAATGATGGTGGAGCTGGTGCATCTGGTGTCGGTGGTGGTGGAGGTGGTGGAGGTAAAGGCTCTGCTGGTACATCATCTACAGGAACAACAGGTGGTGCAGGTGGTTCTGGACAAGCAAATAGTTTATCTGGTAGTTCTGTTACATACGCTGCTGGTGGTATAGGTGGTAATCATTTATCAAGTCCTTCAAGTCCAGCAGATGGTGCAGCTAATACAGGTAATGGTGGTGGTGGCTGTGGTGGTAATACAGGAAATCGTGGAGGAAATGGTGGTTCTGGAATACTAATATTAAAATTTCCAGATAGTTTTACTATTACTATTGGTGCAGGATTAACTCCTTCTGATGGTAATGCTTCTACTGCTGGTGGTTTTACAACTGTGCAATTTACAGCAGGTACAGGAACAATAAGTTGGGCATAATATGAGTGAATTAAAAACAAATAAAATAGCAACAAATGATGGCAATAATGTAGCCATAGATAATTCTTTAAATTTAAAATCTTATACAACTACTCAAAGAGATGCTTTAACTTCTGCTGCTGGGGATATGATATACAATAGTACAACAAATAAAGTCCAAGTATATACAGGTTCAGCTTGGGAAAATTTAGGAGCATCAACTTTTACAATGGATTATTTAGTTATTGGTGCAGGTGGTGGTGGAGGTTCTTCTTATGGTGGTGGTGGAGGAGCTGGTGGCTATCGTGCATCTTACAACTCTGAAGCATCTGGAGGTGGTGGTTCTAGTGAAACAGCACTAACTTTGACAAAAGGTATTGATTATTTAGTTTCTATAGGTGCTGGTGGTGCTGGTGTATCTGGTAATAGCCAAAGTGATGGTAAAAATGGTTTTCCTTCAATCTTTAACACTATTCATTCTCTTGGTGGAGGATTTGGTGGTAGAGGTGCAGGTGGAGATGGTGGCTCTGGTGGTGGAGGTGGTGTTTCTGGAGGAACTAATGCAGGTGGTTCTGGTACATCAAATCAAGGTTTTGCTGGTGGTAGTAATGGTACTGGTTCACCCTATCCAACTGGTGGTGGAGGTGGTGCAGGAGCTGTTGGTGCGAATGGTTCTGGTAGCAACTCTGGTGCTGGTGGCACAGGTGTTGCTTCTACAATCACAGGTTCTAGTGTAACTAGAGCTGGTGGCGGTGGAGGTGGCGGTGCTGGTGGTGGTGGCGGTGGCGGTAACGCAGGATCTGGTGGTGCTGGTGGTGGAGGAGCTGGTGGCTCTAACGCAGCAGGAACTGCAGGTACAGCTAACACTGGTGGTGGTGGCGGTGGTGGTGATGGTAGTGCTGGTGGAGTTGGTGGTTCAGGAGTAGTAATACTTCGTTGGACAACTGCTGATGCTACTATTGGTGGCACTAGAACAGGACTTACAGATGGTGATGTTCAAACAGATGGTTCTAGTAGTTATATAGTTTTTACAGCAGGTGAAGGACTAATAACATTTACTTGATATAATAGGAGGAGATATGGCACATTACGCATTTTTAAATGATAACAACATAGTAACAGAAGTAATTACTGGTGTTGATGAGGATGTTACAGAGGGATTACCAGAAGGTTTTGCTGACTGGGAGGCTTGGTACGCAGACTTTAGAGGTCAGACTTGTAAAAGAACTTCTTACAATACATCAGCTAACGAACATACTGATGGAGGAACTGCTTTTAGAGGTAACTATGCTGGTATAGGATATACATACGATACAGAAAATGATGTATTTTATGCACCACAACCTTATAGTAAATGGATTTTAGATGAAACGAAATGGGTTTGGAAAGCACCAGTTGATTATCCAGATGATGGTAAACGCTATATTTGGAATGACAACACAGGAGCTTGGGAAGAAGAATCTGAATAATGTCTAGCGAATTAAAAGTAGATACAATATCAGAAAAGACTTCTACAAATGGCGTAGTCATTGATGGTGTTACTGTTAAAGATGGTGCAATAGCAAGTTCTTTTATTAGTGGATTAACAAGTGGTTTATCACAAGCTGATGAATGGTTATTGACTGCTAGTCATACAGGTGATGGTGCTATTACCAACACCTATGCAAGGAGAGCTAATAATGGATTTGGTTATATAGGAAGTGGTATGTCTGTAAGTTCTGGTGTTTTTACATTTCCAGCAACAGGATATTATCTTGTTATTGTTACAGCAGAGGCAAAAATTGTCAGTGCAGATTACAATTTATATTTACAGGTAACTTTAGATGATTCTTCATATTCAAGTGTTGCAAGAATGTCAATGTACGATAGCAGTGGAACTAACTATTTGAATATGGGAACAAATATTATATTAGATGTAACTGATACTTCACAGGTAAAGTGCCGACTTTTAACTGCTAATAGTCATTCAAATGCAACAATTTATGGTTCTACACAAAGAAGAACAGGTTTAACTTTTATAAAACTAGGAGATACATAATGGCAGATTTGCAAGATGCTTTAATAGAATTTAACAAAGATAAACCAAATTGGTACGATTGGAAAAAATTAGAAGATGGAGAAGTTTATTCAAATGTAAAAATTGTTAAAGATGGTGCAGTTATGCCAACTGAAGAAGAAGTAAATGCAAAGATTGCAGAGTTACAAATTCAAGAAAATAGAGCTGCTGAATATCCATCAATAGCAGACCAGCTTGATGAAATATATCACAATGGTATTGATTCCTGGAAAGCTGTAATAAAAACTACGAAAGATAAGTACCCTAAGCCTTAATAAAAAATCCTATGATACAATCGTATTATGGATTATCTAGTTGGTTTCATATTCGGTTTCTTTCTAAGAACTTTTTTAGTTTGGTTAGATGGTATCGCACAACCTAAAGTTCCTGATCACTATAAAGAGGAAGATTGGGATTGGATTATATGAACAATCTACCTGTAAATAATGGTTTTACACAGAAAGAAATGTTGATGTTAATTATTGAAGGACAGAAAGAAATCAACGAAAGAATAGATTTATTACACGAAAAAGTAAATAGTAAAATTTCCAGACAAGAATTGTTTGGATGGATTGTTGCCGTNGGTGCATTAGCTGCACTTGTTGGCAACTTAATGTAAAGGAGATTATATGAATTGTTGTGGACAAGGGTGCTGTTCAGGAGGATAGGCACTTACTTTAGAATACTTTTAGTTATCATATCACTTGTTATAATTCCACTAAAGGCTATAGCAAATGACACAGATAATACTACAACTACTACTACCACTACTGTACCTGATACTACTACTACGACTATCCCAGGAGAAGTAGAAGAGATAGAAACATTTGATGGACCAGAGGAAACAACGACAACAACAACTGTTCCAGAAGATAACACTACAACAACTACAACTACTACGACTGTGCCTGAATGGGAACAATCAACAGACATAGAGTTACCTGAAGATGAGTTAGATAGTCAAGGTAATGAGGTAGAGAATAATATACAGATAGACAGTAATCATAGTAATGGTAACTGGTCTTGTTGTGGTATGACTGACTTTCATATGAACTTACATTACTTTCAACACGGCAACGATAGTAATGACTACACATTTACATTACCTGAAACTACAACAGTAGATGAAGAAGAACTAAACATAGATATATACGAGGTAGGTTTTAGGATCGGTGCATTAAATAATGATGGCACAGTTACATACACACATACTGATGAAACAACACAAGTAAATGTTTTAGAAGGTCAAGACAATACAGATATACAGAATATGTTTGAGGATGTTGTTTACAATATATACGACACATTAGAAACATTTATAGAAAGTTTTACAATTACAATCAATGACTGGTCTTTGCTTGATGACATATCATTTAAATACATACAACCAACAACAACTACAACAACATTACCTCCACCTCCTGAACCAGAGCCTGAACCAGAACCTTACATACCTCCACCACCACCTGAACCTGAAAAAGTTGTAATCATTTTAGACAGTGGTGAAGAAGCAGAGTATGAACAACACGAGATAGATGATGGTACAGTAGAAAGAGATAATCAAAGAGATGCTAATTTTTTAGAAACAGGGATTAGAGAAACTGATGCACAAAGAGAAAGAAGAGAAGCAGAGGAACAAATTGACAGTGAAGAAGAAGATATGGGAGAACTCGGAGAAGAGTTTTTTGATGATGTTGATGTACCTGACTTTGTGGAGATTGAGTTTACTGAAGAAGAACTTGAACGAGAAACTAAGAAACTTGAACTTGAAGAGGAGATTGAGATATTTATATTTGAAGATGAAGAGGAGATTGAGGAGTTTATAGATACTGTAATAGAGGTAGAAGAGTTTTTAGAAGAGTTTGAAGAAGTAGAGATTATAATTATAGAGGATATAAAAGACATAGAAATAGACCTTGATGATTGGGATACAGAGTTTGAAGAGGTAGAAGAAGATGAGTTACACGAAGAAGATATACGAAGAGATGACAATGAAGAACCTNAAGTTCTACAGGTGGANGATACTGCCGAAGAAGTTGAGGAGATACTTACTGAAGAGATGGTTGAGGAAGAGGTTGGAGAATTAGAAGAAGTCATAGAGATAGAGATAGAAGAAGACTTAACAGATGAAGAAGTTGAAAAAGCCATTGAAGTATATGTGCAAGAACTCGCAACCGAAGAAGTTGTAGAAGTATTAGAAGAAGTCAATGACATAGGTGTACAGAACCTAGAACAAGCTAAAGAAGAAGTACAAGAGATAGTTCAGGCTGTTGTAGAAGAGGCTATAGAAGAGATAGAAGAGCTTACAGAGGAGCANGTTGAGGTAGTTGCAGAGGTGTTGCAGGTACAAACAGAAGACGTAGAGATTATTGCAGAGGCTGTAAAAGAGGATGAAGTTGTTGCAGAAGCTGTAGAGGAATACGTTGAAAGAGCTGTAGAGAATGCAGATGTAGAAAACTATACACTTGCTGATGTAGTTACAGAGGTACAGTTTGAAACATTTTTAGAGAATCCAATAGAAACCTTTGTAGATATAGACTTTGAAGAAATAAACATAGAAAACATAGGAGATGATATGACACAAGATCAAAAAGAAAAAGCACAGGAGGTCGTAGTTCCTGTAATCTTGACTAGAATAGCAAGTATGGCTGCGTTTATATTTAGGAAAACAATATGATAAATAAACTTTGGAACTGGCTCGTAGAAGCTGTCAAAGAAACACTTAATTTAAGTTGGACTTTAGTTGGTTTAGTTATCGCAACCCTTACACTCACAGGATCAGCACAGCAAGTAACAGGTTTAGCCACAGTAATTACACTAGGTATATGGTTATTGACTATTGGTTTTAGAAAATAATGTGGTTTGATGATGTTATACTTGATGACACTGATGATGAGTTAGATATGCGTTGTAAAACATTTAAAAGAAACGGCACTTACGTTACAATATGTAACTGTAAGTACGGCATATACTCACACTAAGGAGGATAAATGAAACTAACAGTAGTAAGAACACAGTTTGGAACTGATGCAACCAATGGTATTTTATTAATTGATGGTATCTTTGAGTGCTTTACATTAGAGGATCAATACCAAGCAGTAAAAGTAATGCACGAAACCTGCATACCAGAAGGCACATACGATATTGAGTTTAGAAAAACAGGTGGCTTTCACGCTAAGTATTCAGAGAGATACCAGAATGCACACTATGGTATGTTGCATATATTAGATGTACCTAACTTTACTTACATACTTATACACACAGGTAACACTGATGAACATACATCAGGTTGTCTTATTGTAGGTGAAACACAGCAAGATTTAGATAGTTCTAANGATGGTTTTATTGGATCTAGTACAGTTGCATATAAAAAAATGTACGCAAAGGTAGCTAATCAACTACTACAGGGCAAAAAAGTAACTATAGAATACACAACTATTGATAAATTACTTGATAAACCTGCTGAAAAATCAGATGTTTACGAGAAGTTACAAGAGATTAGTGGTGAAATCAAAACATTAAATGCTAAACTTGATGGTAGAAACATAATATAATGTTTGAAAGAAAAAACAGAGCAAGAAACCAGGATGGTACATTCAAAAAGGATGTATGGTGGACACCTTGGTCCGATTCGTGGGAGTATAAAATGAGTGAAGATCTCAAAGATATGCTGGAAAGAACACTATGGACTTTCATAGAAGCATTCCTTGGAGCACTTGTTGTAGCACCTTTAGTATCATTAGATGCTAATACACTTGAACTAGCAGCTTTAGCTGGTGGTGGTGCTGCACTTGCAGTGGTCAAGACTTACGCNAAAAAACAAATTACAAAGTAGATTTTGTCATACATCATAGNTAGACTATGAACAACAGAAAGGGCTGCCTATGACACAAGAGTTAGGTAATAACTACTATAAATCAGGTTGGCAACCTTCTATTGAATTTGATGAAAAAACAGGCAAAGGTGATATAACCTATGTCGGCACTGATCCAAACTACAAAGATAAATACGATAGTATATTGCAGGGCTTTGGATTTGATCCTANATATTACAAGATAGATGGCTCTGTCAAGGTATCACAGTGGGAAGGTCAGTTAAAAGGTGGTAAAGTTACCACCTTTTATGCGTTTAAGGGAGTTGTAAAACGTAAGAANCCTGCANTAGATGAATACTTTGATGAGTTATGCAAGATATATTTAAAGAAACCTAAGCTAAAAAACAAGAAGTATGGTGGTGATACAGCGTTTATATGGACAATGGCTGACTGGCAACTTGGAAAAGCAGACTACGGAGTAGAAAATACCCTTAAACGCTACGAGGAAGCTCTTATAGAGGGGGTTCATCAGATTAAGGCACTGCGTAAGGGAGGAACAGCCATAAATGAGGTATTTTTGCTAGGATTAGGCGATTTGACAGAGAATTGCGACCAATCTTTCTATTCTTCTATGCCTTTTAACATAGAATTGACACTATCACAGCAATATAAACTAGCTAGACAGATGATTATGCAAACTGTTGATACATTTTTACCACACGCAGACAAGATTACTTTGTGTGGGATAGGTGGTAATCACGGAGAGATGACTAGATCAGGCAAAGGACAGGTATTATCAGACAGATTAGACAACTCTGATATGATGCACTTTGAAATATGCAAAGAGATTATGGCACAGAATCCAAGATACAAGAAGGTTACAACAATATTGCCTACAGATTATCACCATTTGCTAGAGATAAAAGGCAAAGCTGTAGCCATAACACACGGACATATGACAGGTAGTGGATCAGGTCCAGAGGGTAAGATAATGAAGTGGTGGCAAGGTCAAATGTTTGGTTGGTTGCCTAGTGGTGCTGCTGAAATATT
>FUFK010065318.1_pt1 | contig 11816 bp, 34 predicted proteins | sample 1021851 | NCBI WGS metagenome assembly FUFK01 (sample SAMEA51879418, study PRJEB19060) | metagenome
ACTTTATCGTCTTCTTGTTTATATGCAAACTTATCTTCTTGCAAGTTTCTAAGACGATTTGTATTTCCTGCCCAATCTAAAATAGTCTTGGTTTTCCATAAAGGAGTTTTACCATTGTTGACTAATTTATCGGGTTTCGGCATTTGGTGTCTTTGTCGCCATGAAGATACAGTTGATTCTTTAAAATTTAACATCTTTGCTATCTCATAAATACCAACAGGGTCTTCATCTTTTTCCCAATTTGTTATGCCTTTTTCTATATTATTTGCAACCATGTAGATAACTATACTATATATAGTATGTTTTGCAAACTTCAAAGCTCAAATTAATCGTTATATTGTCGCTCAATGTGATATAATTGGTATATGAATGGTTATACAGACGAGCCAATTCACGAGCAATTTGAATACGGCAATTATGTCGTAGTTTTACATTGGTTGCCTCAATGGTTTCAATTTGAAGCTAGATTATATCATTAAAAGTGATAACGGCATGATTGAACTAGGCAAATTCGTGGACGATTCTCTATATGGAGCTAGAAAAATGGCTCTTAATAGTATAGGTGGATATTCCGGTATCATACCTAAAGACGAAACGCAAGTCGGCTAGATTTTATACTTTTTAGATAAATTTTTGTAGATTTGTTCTGCAAGTTAGTAGTTTATACCCTAAAATGCTAATGTGCAGAATAAGAGATTCAGCTACTTAGATTGCATTTGGTATTTTGATTATCTTAAATCGCAATATCCAGTAGGCACGATAGTCACTTATAGACACATTGGAAATGGTCACAACGCACACATTTGGGGCTACGATAGACACAGGGTAGGCGAAATTACCGAATGGTTGAAATGTGATAATCCCAACTACTTATATAAAGTAAAGTTGAGAGACACAGAGAACAACAGATTACTGTCAGTTCATCCGGACTTGATAGAGTTTGTTGACAACTAAATTAAAGTAGTTTAATATATAGACAAGTAAATACATATATACAAAAGGATATTAGAGATGATTGCAGAATGTATTATATTTTTAGCAACACTAGGTAGTGGAGAAATGCCTAGTGACAATTATTTAATTCATCAACAAATGAACTGTAATTATTCTGTTCCTAAATCAATGCAACAACACGCAGAGTTTATATATGAATTTTTTGACGAATCATCTTATGACGAAGTTGTTCGCATAGGTTGGTGCGAATCAAGAGGTAAGACAACTGCTCATAGAAACGACAATGGTGATTCCGGTGTCATGCAATTTGTGTCATGGACTTGGAATTGGATTGCTGAAGAGTATGACTTACCAATGTGGGATGAGTGGGTAATTATGCGTTGGGGTAGACCTTACACAGAACAGAAAACTTATCCACACGATATTGGATTTGAACAAACGAGAGTCCAATTTACTCCTTACTATAACTTACTGTTCGCTTCATTACTTGCCGAAGATATATACGGCAGAACTCAATGGAGAGATTGGAGCAGTAGTGAGTGGTGTTGGGGTAATGAAAAGAAATGGAGAAATAAATGGCTCAACGAATAGAAGTTATATTTATGGAACTAGCTAGGTCTATAAGTAAATTCTTAGGTTGGTTTTGCATTCGCTTAGATTACTATGTTGAAGCAAAAGAGTGGGAACTTGAACAAAGAAGACACTCATTTCCAAAAGAATGGTTTGAAGATACACCTACTGAAGAAGATGTAGCAAGTGTTGATGAGATTCAAGCTGATTTGAAAGATGAATTATACAAAGAAAAATGATAGAAAGATTTAAAGAAATAGAAAACAGAGTATTCTCTGCACCTTACAAGTGGTTGGTAAAGAAAGGTTATATAGTAGCTAGAAAATTATATCTAACTATGGATGACTTGTATCAAGACATACTTGATGAGTATAGAGGAAACCCTAATTGGGCAGGAGATGATTGATGAATGTTTATATGAATGGGACTATGACTCCCAAGACAGGTCGTAAGACAAAACAACATGGCGAGGGTCGTGTTTGCTCTAATAAAGATTGTGAGCAAGTGTTAAGTAAATACAATGAAAACAAACAATGTTTTTTACATGCACCAAAAAAACAACCTCGTATAAGAGGTCGTGAAGACGCACGAACTAAAAAATAATTAAAAATAGATTTGCATATATTTGCATATCTGTTAATGTTAAGAATATGAATATAGAGAAAGAGGGGACAACATGTCGGAAGACAAAGAAGTTCAATTAGAACGATTTAGATTTACTGAATCGTTTTCAGTAGAGTTCTATGTAGAAGCAGAGGACTATCAAAAAGCATATTCAGTTTATAGCAAGATGTTTGATAAGAACATTCAACTAGGTTATGACACTTGGAAGAATCTTGCAGACAAGAATATTGTGGGTGGTAAGTTTCATGTAAAGACTTACGACAACGGAGAAGAAACAACCCTTATAGAAGAACTATGGGGAGATATTGGAGAAGAAGAATGAAAGTATTATCACATGATGAATTTCATGACCTAAGTTATGACAAGAAAAAAATTATAGCAGGTGCAATAGCTAAAAGATTTATGGAAAAGTTTGACGAAGAAGAATTACATTTTCATTTAACTATGGGTTTAATTGCAGAGTATAACCATGAGGGTTGGGGTTATGACAAGTATGAAGAAGACATGGAGTTTTTTAACAATGGATGAAAATTACAGAGTGTTTTGGACTACTGATGTTAAAGACAACACACCTTACATAGGTGGTCTTTATTACAGAAGTGAAATAAAAGATTTCGTTGAGCGAGTAGAAGCAGACGGAGATAAAGAAATAGTTGGTATCAAGATTGACGATACATACAACTTAGAATTTATATACAGAGAAATAGAAGTCAAGACCAATGTAATTGATGTTGACTTTGGAGGGGAAGAAGAATGAAGAACTTTTTAGTTCAAGAACATTACACGGAGTATCTTCGTGGAACAAGAATTGTGCATGTTCAAGCAGAGAGTAAAGAACAGGCACTAGACAATGACTATGACTTGATTGATGTCATAGAAGACTGTTGGGTTGACGGAGAAGTCCAAGAAGCCGACACTATTACAGATACAAATCATTTGATGAATGGTTGGACAGAACTTGCAGTTGAATGTAATGACGCAGGAGTTCCTCTTGCACAAGTAAAGAAGTGGGAAGAAGAATGAGTGAGATTGACATACACGATATGAAACCAAGAAAAGGCGAGAAGTTTCACTTCGTTGATTTTACTTTTAGTATTCCTGCTAGAGGCATGACCGAACAAGAGTTGAGAGAATTTGCAGTAGAACAATTAATTGATGAATCATATTACATCATGAAAGACTTGCGTAGGTATCCGGAACATTCAACAATAGGTGAGAAGATTGAAGCACCGGAAGTGCAAGACTACTTTTATTGGGAGGAAGAATGATAGTTGATGACTTAACACTATTTCTTGCCTTAGCAACAGTAGTCTTGTGGGCATTTCTATCCGGTGCAGTCTTTATGTATATCAAACATTTAGAATCAAGACTTGCCGTTTACGATAGAAGAGAAGCAATGTTAAATCAAATCGTTGATAGGAGAATGGAAGACAATGAGTAATGAAATATTTGTAGTTGGAACTTTAACTATTGGCGACCAAGAATACGAATTTAACCTTAACAACAATAAAGATGAGGAGTTTAACCATGACGGCTTATCAGAACTTTCACATTATATTGTTGCTGACTTTAATAGAGCATTGAATAAGTATGGAATTAATAAATTCGGACTCATGGGGAGGAGAGATTTATATGAGTAATATGCGAGTAGGTAGACAGAGTGGTAAGTTCATTTGTTGGAACTGCGATTCTGACGACATAAGAGAAAGAGTTGTTCGCAACATTAACACAAACGAAGTAATTGAGACACGAGATGTCTATGACGACTTTTGGTGTAATGATTGTGGAGAGAATGACGAGATAGGGGAGGTGCTTTATGGAGAGAGCATATAAGGTTAAGTTCTACCAAGTGCAACACATGGGCGACCAAGTGGTCTTTGCAGAGAGTAGAGATGAAGCCATAGACGAAGCAATTAATATGAATTATAAAAGTGGTTTGTATCTTAAATATATAGAGGGATATGAATTTGATATTGATGAGAAGTTTGAAGAAAACCATGAGTGGGAATACTTCTGCGACAATCATAAAGAGTATGAATGTGAGGAGGAGAGTTGTGAGCAATACTACGCAAACATCTAATACTTTAGATTCTTACAGTAAAGCAAGAATGGAACTCATGGTTAAAGATGAGATACCTAACTTGCTACAAGATATAAACAGAACATACATATTTGATTTTATGCCGGAGACAGTTCATGGCGAGAATCACATTATATGTAGTTATTGTGACCAAGACTTTAAAGATTATGCTGATGATGACTATTTGTTTTATTATCAAGAAGAAACATATTGTTCTNTATTCTGTATTCAATTAAANGTTTACTCACAGTTCAANGATTACTANCAAAGAGTAAAAGAGAAATGTTGGTAAANGATTTGCATAAATACANAATNTATGCAATACTTAGTAAAAGGATATTAGTTAAAGGGGACTAGATGAAATACAACACTAATAAAGAACAAATCGTTCATACAGAACGATACAAGCTAACTCCGGATGATGAATCATTTAGAGTTATGATGATAACAAGAACACACGACCCCGAGTTTGCAGAAGTGCCTAATGTTGGATACTGCACACTCAAAGATATAAGAGGTTGGGTGCTTAAAGATATATTCTACGAGAATGTTTACTTTCATGACGCAATGAAAGATAAGATAGATGAAGTAGAATCAGATTCTTCAAATACAATTCTGTATTTTGAAAATCCTAAGACAGGTGAATCCATGCAGTATTGCATACAGGGAGACCCCGAAAATAACTACGCAGGTTATATAGGTCAATCTTATTTCAATGCTGACGGAGTAGAGGAGAGAATAAATGCCTAAAAGAACACATTACACAATCATAGAACAATATGATTACATGAATTTAGTTGAAGAAATGACACTAAAGATGTTTGACATTGTGTTAGAACATCAACCTAATAGAGAAGAATATATTATATTTGACCCCGAAGTTGGTGAAACATTAACTGCAAAGGGTGAAGATGTTTATGCAGGTTTTGAAGAAGATGTAGAAAACATAATCAAGTCAAGACTGCAACTTGAATTTCACGGAAACGACAGAGAGTGGAGAAGTAAAGAACATCTATTGGAGTTGCCGTTCTAATGAGATTAATAGTGCAAGAAACATATTTAGTAAACATACCTCAAACAGATGANTANGAAGACGCAGTAGCNATNTTTCATACTGACGCAACTGATTTGTATGAGGTAAAACANTATGGATACGATTTNAAGAATGTCAGTAGNTTTGAAGACTTACTANAAGCAGAGGAGGAAATCTAATGGAAGANGANTTTCCAATTTATACAGTNTTCNTGTCATTTCANGCAAGANATNAAGAAGACGCAGAAGACTTTGTTCTAAGCATGTCGGGAAGTGATTGGCTAGAACATTTAGAACTTATGGAGGAAGAATGAAAGAGCAAATTGTAAAAGAGATAGAAGAACTTAGAGAAAAAGTTTGGACAGACTATAAAGAAGATAGCTTTGGTTATGATAATTGGTTTGACCACTTAGATAGTGTTGATAGTGTAGATGACATTCTACATGCTATTAGTAATTGGGATTTTAATGATAGTGATAACGCAGTGTATTATTACACAAAAATCACTACCTTACAGAATGTTCTTTATAATATGGAGGAAGAATAATGGCTAAGAAAAAAACTTGGTGGGATAACAACAAAGAGTATGTCGCCAAGAAACTTATTAACGAATGGAAAGTAGACCAAAAGGTTGCAGAGAATGTTTGTGGGCTAAAGCTATGATAATTTATTCAGTATCGGGCTATTACCTAGATGACCAATCAGAGTTTGACAAATTTTTAATTACATCAACTGATGATTGTATAGAAGATTTATACGCAGAAAATGTAAATCTGCCTGTTGGTTTAGATGATGAACATATATTTTATTATGGAATGGATGTTCCTAATGAAATGGGTAATGATGAATTTAAGATAACAAGTTATGAGGTGTTTCATGAGTGTAGTTGACCACATAGAGAATCATGTTTACGGCATGATTGAAGAACATAGACTTGATGACAATCAAGTAGAAGAATTGTTTGTAAGATTTGCAGACCAACTTCCTACATACGAACTTACACCAAAAGGTATAGAAGTATTGGAAGAAGATTTTAAAGTTGGGGGTGGGACAGATTGAAAATGGAAGATATATTTTATCCACCTATGTCATTAGAAGATTGTCCTAGTGAACTGTTGCCTAATTTTCTTGATACTTGGTTTGATGAAGAATATGTTGTAAGAGAGTGGAACAACATGGGATTCTTTATGGAAAGAGAAAAAAGACTTAGATATAAGTTTATGCAATTATCAGAGTGGGGAAAAAATAGTTTCAAACAAGATGAATCACATGTTCCAAACGATTTACAATTCAAACCATTAGCAAAGTATTACGGAGATTGGGAAGCATTGGCTAATTTAACTCATCAAAAAATGCTAGACATTGTAGAAGAATTAGACCTAGATTGGCTTGGAGATGACTTTGAAGATATTGAAAGTTATATATGGGAAGTTGAAACCTATGTAAAAGGTCTGTATTTAGATGTAAAGTATGGTGGTTGGGGCGATGAACTGACTATGTATGTTCGTCCATTTAGTAAAGGCGACTTAGAACGAATGCAGAAACGATACGAGTTAGGAAAGATTGAGTATGAAAAAGTTTAAAGTTTTTCTAAATGGTTATATAACCTACATAGTAGACGAAGAAGATAGAGCATTAGCTTTAGCAGAAGACGATATAAAATATCTACACCCTAATTTTAACATTGACATTAGTGGTGTAAGAGAGGAAGAGTAAGTATGAGTAATAAAATATCTAAAGAAACAATGACTTTAGTTGAAGAACTAGCAGTTTGGTTTAGCGAAGAAATGTTGAGATTAGAAGAGAGAGCAGGGACAGGAAAATATCCAATTCGTAATAGAGAAGCAAGACTAAACGAACACAAAGTAATTGCTGAAGCAAATTTAGTTATGTTATTGAACGATATTAAGAGAGTGAGACAAAGTGGAAAAAAGAAGATTTCGTAAAGAAAAACACGAATGGACTTACGAAGTAAATTGGAATCATAGTTTACCGGTATATGGGGATAAGAAAAATGACAAACGATAGACAGTTTGAAAAAGATGTTGAGTTTATAAGTGGACAGTTCTTATGTGCTGACTTGCCTAAAGATTGGAATAAAGAGGGCGAGATAGACAACGAAGTGTTTTATCAATGGCTANAAGATAATGCTTGGTATCCATACGAAGATTGGAGTGGAGAAAAGATATATAGTGCAATAGTTGATTTAGCAGTTGATATGAGAGCATACATTGAGATAGAGAAGAAAGACGAGGCGAGTATTTACTAATGAGAGATTTGATTTGGGAGATAGCCAAGAGTGGCGAGGAAGACCTCACAAACACGGAAATACAAGCGATTGTAGAGCCGGAGGAACTAGTCGTTGCTCGTGGTGTCTCCTTAGAAGCAAAAGATAGCACAACAAAGATTAATAAATTTGTTGATGTAAAGATTGCTAATGATGTAGAAGAAAAAGGAGCATTGAAGTTAGGTGGTAGGGTTTATAACTTTAGTAAAGGTTATAAGACTACAACGCAAGATGTTCGCAAACTTTTACAATGGGCTACTAATAGTGAGTTGTCTGATGACGCATTAGACAATCTTATTGCTATTGCAGGTAGCAACTTTGTTCCTAAATTGCGTGGATTAGACGCAATAGCTGACAAAAAAGGTATGGATAAGCAGTTAGCTAGAGATACTTTTACTCATAAAGAGTGGGATACAGACCCTAAACTACAAGTTATTGACACAGGTTTGAGTTCTGCTCCTAAGTGGGCTATTAATTTGGAAGAGGGAACTAGAAGAACATGATTTTAAATTGGTCTAGTATCATTAGGATATGGATGAATTTAACATTGAAGAGTTTTTAGATGAGGGATGTCCAAGTTGTGGAGCAAATGCAGGAGAAGATTGCTTTGATTCTTGCATGGGCATACCCGTTCCACCTCAAATGTGGGGATTAGTGGAGGAACAAATGGCTTATGTGACACATAAAGTAGCTAATAATATTATGAGAAATTTTAAAAGAAAAATATTTACAGAAAAAATGCAAGATGTGATGAAAGATTGGGGAGATTTTACAAACTTTGCACTTGCTTTATACAATGCTAAAGAATTATATACTGCCGACCAAGTAATTAAATTTTTTCGCAAACCAAACTTATACACAAGACAATATGTATTATGGAATGAATTAGGTAAACCTATTGATAACACAAGAGAAACATGGACAATGTTTATGGAAGCATTAAGGAATTACAATGGTAAACAAACCTAAAATACAGGGAACTGCATTTGAGACTTTAACAGTAAATAAACTTAACGACTATGGTTTTAAGGCAAAACGATTAGCAGAGGGTGGCTCAAAGGATGAGGGGGATATTGAGTGTGAAGTCCCCTTTACCTCAATACTTCCTTATCCTAGAGTAATCTTAGAAGCAAAGCACAGAGCAAATCTTAATGTTCATCAAACTCTTGCAAAAGCAAAAGAAAAAGCAGGTGATTTAGATGTCATACTTGCTTGGAAAAAAACTAAAAGAAAAAACAATTCTAAGGTGAGAGTTGCAGACGGAGAGAGAACTGTGTATATTGTAGATGAGGATTTGATGTTTAGATTACTAGAAAAATATGAGGAGAGAGATAATGCCGAGTGATGAAGAAGTCCGTAGGTCTAATCAATTTAATCGTAATAACGGTAGGTCTAAACAAGAGTTAGCAAGAAAGCTACTCAAAGTTCCGGACAATGTTGGTGGTANAATACCGGCAGATGAAGAAGATTGGAACTCTAATGTATTGTTTGAAGTTAAGTCCGGCAAACAAGTTGACCCAATAGCAACAAGATTTTATAATGCTGAAAGTCAATCACAAGAGTTTCAAGATGTATGGAAAGAGAAAAAACCTTTTTCAATGATAGCTATGCCGAACGGCACAGGGGACGGCTTATTGATTTGCAGATTATCAGAATTGCAGAATGTAGTAGCAGGGCTTCTAGCTAATTGGGAGGAATATGAGAATAAAGGAGAATAATTTATGGCTTGGATTAAAAGTGACCAAAGTTTAGCGAATCATCCTAAACTAATTTTATTAGCTAGAGCATTAGGAATATCTAAAGTAGAAGCATTAGGACATCTACATCTTTTATGGTATTGGGTTTTAGAATACGCAGATGACGGAGAATTAAAGTATTTAGATTTAATTCCGGACGCTTGTGAGTGGAAAGGGGAACATAAAATATTTTTAGACGCACTTATTCAGTATGGTTTTATAGATACAACTTATGACCCCGAAAATAATTACACAGAATATCATGTTCACGATTGGCTTGATTATTCCGGTGCATTATACGAAAAAAGACTCTATAATCGCCTTAAAAAGCAAGAATCTAGGGAAAAAATAGCTAAAAAGACACAAATTGACGATAATTTGAATGATTTTGACAATAGTTTGACATCTTTTGACAGTCAAGACCTAGAGAAGAGTAGAGTAGAGAAGAGTAGAGTAGAGGAGAGTAGAGAAGATATTGGTCTTGCTACGCAAGACGATAAATCTAGTAAGAGAGATTTAGTATTTGAAACTTTAGCTGAAGTATGTGGATATGATTGGAAAGGTGTAATGACTAAAGACGAAAGAGGTCGTCTTAACAAAGCAGTCAAGCAATTAAAAGATATAAATGCAACTCCGGAAGAAATACATTTAAGAGCTAAGAACTTTGTATTAGCTTATGGATTTCACCCTCAACCACAGTCAATAACTTCTATGTGGACTAAGTTAAAGACTTCTCAACCTAAACTTACTAAAAAACAATTAGAAAATTTACAGAAAGAAGCATTACAACAGGGTAAATGGGTAGAATTAAGTGATAAGTATGACAAGTAATAATAGAGTTAAGTTTGTAGATTTTATTGACCAGTTAAAAGGTATACAAGAAATGCTACAACAAGAAAACGCAGACAGAGTGGCTAACTCTCCCGATACAGAATGGGATTTAATACAAGAATTAATTATTACTCCGTCAGTCTTTATCATAAAATCTGATTCTATTATGATTGAATTAGATAACGACCTAAAGATTACAGGTAGAATAAAAAAGAGGAGAAAGAAGTGACAGACATAGATTTAAACAAACTACCCCAATCTCTACTTCCTATTCGTGTTGATGATTGGAAAAATGCTTGTGAGTGGATTCGTGCTAGGTGGGGAAGAACTAATTGGGATGATGACACAATATTATTTGAAGACGCAAGATATTGGTTAAAAGAAGAATTAGACGGTGGATTAAACTACTGCTTACAAAAGGGTGGAGAGTTTCCACCAACTTTTGCAGAGTTATCTAGGCAAGTCAAAGAGTGGAGAGGTGTTCACTTAGAAGACAGATTAGCAGAGTATAATAAAGCATTACCACCGGAAAGAGGTAGTCTTGAAGATTATCTNAATCAAATAGGTGCTGAAAGTTTTGCTCATGCTTGTTANTTACAAGTGCAAGATAGAGCGAAGAGAGGTAAGCTAGAAGTCTACGAAGACCCTAATGCTTACGACAAATGGACTATGGATTGGACAGAAGCNAAAGCTACTTACATGANTNGTCTNAGTAAATCTCTTGGAAAATCCGAGAGTATATCCCAAGATAAAAATTGGGATGAAATAGTTGCTCCGTAGGAGGGTAAAGAAATGGCTATTAATTATATACAATTAACAGGCAATATGTTGCAACCGGAAATGAGAACTACTCAAACCGGTAAGACAATCGCAAAAGCAAGTATGGTTGTGAAAACCTATGGCGAAGATACTGATGATATGTGGGTTGATGTGACTGCGTGGGAAAAACTCGCAGAAAATCTCAATGCCTCATTTCCAACCAACGCAAAATCAATGCGTGTAATGGTAGAGGGAACTCTAAAAAAAGAAACTTGGGAAGACCGAAATACAGGTCAAAACAAGTCTAAGTATTTAGTCAACGCAAATAACATTAGTGTTTGTCTTGATTATCAAACCGTAAGTGGTGCAAGTTATTCCGGAGACGGAAATAACTCCGGCACTAGCTTTGCGAACAATCAGTCACAACCTGCTCCTGCTCAACCTGTCGCAAGACCTGTTGAGGAGATAGCAGAGGGCGAAGCACCTTTTTAAGGTGTAGGGGGTGAATTAGATTTGCCCGTAGTGTAATCGTAGAAATGCGTGGAGATTACGGGAACGAGGGTGCAAATCCCTCCACCTCCACTTGGGTAGTAATATATTATAAATATCTACATATTGTATGGGGATACAGAATAAGTATAAGTAATAAGCTACCCAAAGTTTTACTAGTTATGAGCTAGTAAGAGGACGAGTGAGTATCCAATATGAAAACTCAACTAGTTGGAAGTATTAATGAATACCGGCTAGGTAAAATGCCTAGCCCGTCCTCACAACAGGAGAATAAATGATTGAAACATTTGATTACATAGAAATTTGGAATGTTGACAAATTAAGTAAGATTCCAAAACATATAAACATGGGTATTGGAAAAATTATTGAAGAACATCACACAGATAAAAATATAAAAGAAAATCCTTACAACTTAGAAACAAGTTGGAGAAAT
>FUFK010077769.1_pt1 | contig 11816 bp, 13 predicted proteins | sample 1021851 | NCBI WGS metagenome assembly FUFK01 (sample SAMEA51879418, study PRJEB19060) | metagenome
TTTTCTAAATTTAAGCTGCTTTTTTCTAAATTTTTATTTATTAAATTATCTACTAAAAGAATCACTTCTCTCTCTAAAAAAGAATAATTATTTTGTGAATATTTGATTTTCTTAATTGCCAAATCAACTTTTTCATTTGCAACCAGTGCTTTTATATAATTTTTGAAATGTTCTTCATGTCTGTCATTTAGGATCTTGGAATTTTCTAAGAATTTTAAGGAGTTTTTTGCATCATTATTATTGATAGACAGTACTGCTGAAAAATAATTTGATAAATTTTTTTGATCAAACTTATTCACATCACTTATTTTAGAAAACGATGATGTCTGATATAATAAAAAAATTATAAATAAATAAATGTACTTGTGCATACATCAAACATATGTCTAAAAATTATTTAAATCAAAGAAATAAAGTTGAAGATTTTTTATTTAAATCNAAATTTGATTACGAAAATCAACCAATTAATAGANTNAAAAAAGTTGAAATAATTGAAAATAAACAAGANTTATTAAAAAAACTAAAATTAAAAATNGAAAATTTGGAGGATTGTGAACTAAAAAATAATGCTAACAAAATTGTATTTAGCGATGGTAACAAAGATAGTTCAGTAATGATCATAGGAGAAGGTCCAGGTCAAAAAGAAGATGAGCTAGGTAAACCGTTTGTGGGTGATGCGGGTATATTATTAAATAAAATGCTTGCAGCAATTAATTTAGACAGGAAAGATATTTATATTACAAATGTTGTTAATTACAGGCCTCCTTCAAACAGAAAACCTGAAATAAAAGAAATTAAAAGATATTCTGAATATTTATATGAACACGTTGAAATTATTAATCCAAAAATGATTATTCTACTTGGTAGTACAGCTATGGAAGCTTTTTTTGGATCAAATTTAAAAATATCAAAAGAAAGAGGTATTTGGAAAGAAATACTGATCAAAAATAAAACCTTTTTGACAATGATAACTTTTCATCCAGCATATTTACTAAGACAAGCTGATCAAAAAAAATATTCTTGGTTAGATTTAAAAGAAATAAGAAAGAAAATTGATGAACTTAAAATNGATATTTAAAGGTGTTCAAAATATTGCTGGCGTAGATGAAGTGGGTAGAGGCAGTTTAATAGGACCCGTTTATGCATCTGCAGTTATATTAAAAAAAAACTGCGATGTTAAAAAATTGAAAGACTCAAAAAAATTAACAAAAAAAGAGCGTGAAGTTTTAAACAAATATATAAAAAAAAATTCGTATTGGTCTATCGGTTCTGCATCAAAAGAAGAGATAGAGAAACTAAATATTCTAAATGCCTCTTTGTTGGCCATGAAAAGAGCTATAAAAAAATTAAAAAAAAAACCTAATTTGGTGTTAGTTGATGGTAACAGAATTCCGGTAATGAAAAATTATAATCTAAAATATGTAATTAAGGGTGATCGAAAAATACCTCAAATCTCAGCGGCCTCAATTGTTGCTAAAGTTTCTAGGGACAGTTTGATGAAAAAAATATCAAAGAATTTTTCAAAATATCAATGGAATAAAAATTGTGGATATGGAACAAAAGTTCATATTCAAGCAATTCGAAANTTNGGTATCACAAAGCATCATAGAAGAACTTTCAANCCTATACACAATATATTGAGTCCAAGATAATAATAGACACAATTAATTCAAAATAATTCAATCATGAGTTGACGTAGAGTCATGCCTAGAGTCTAATTATCTTTTTAAAAATGGAAAAGTTAAATTTAAAAAATAAAATTATNAATGGGGACAGTCTTAAGGAGCTAAAAAAAATCCCTAAAGAAACTTTCGATTTAATCTTTGCAGACCCGCCTTACAATTTGCAATTAAAAAATCAACTCACTAGACCAGATAGATCTAAAGTGAGTGCAGTAAATGACAAATGGGATCAGTTTGAAAGCTTTAAAAAATACGATGATTTTACATATGCATGGCTTGATGAATGTAAAAGAATTTTAAAAAAAAATGGAGCTATTTGGGTAATTGGTAGTTATCACAATATTTTTAGAGTTGGAACAATTATTCAAAATTTAGGCTTTTGGATATTAAATGATGTTATATGGAATAAAAAAAATCCAATGCCTAATTTTAGAGGAACAAGATTTACTAATGCCCATGANACNTTAATTTGGGCATCTAAATCTGAAAAGTCTAAATACACTTTCAACTACCAATCTNTAAAATGTTTAAATGACGATCTTCAAATGAGATCTAACTGGGAATTGCCGATTTGTAATGGTTCTGAAAGACTAAAAAAGAATGGAAAAAAAGTGCATTCTACCCAAAAACCTGAGGCTCTACTTCACAGAATTTTATTAGCAACAACAAATAAAAATGATTTTGTTTTAGATCCTTTTTTAGGATCAGGAACAACGGCAACAGTTGCTAAGAAATTGGGAAGAAATTATTATGGTATTGAAAAAGAGAAAACGTATTTTAATGCAGCTGAACAAAGGTTAAAAAAAACAAAACCTATAGAAGATGATTATTTAGATACTCTTCAAAATGGAAGATCTAAACCAAGAATACCTTTTGGCTCATTAGTTGAGTTAGGAATAATTAAACCAGGAACTACTATATACGATAATAAAAAGAAAATTAGTGCAAAAATAATGGCTGATGGGAGTATTAAGCATGAACAAACAGAGGGTTCAATTCATAAAGTAGCAGCCACAATTTTAGGAGCTGAAAGCTGCAATGGTTGGACTTTTTGGCACTACAATCTTAACGGTAGCATTGTGCCTATTGACCACTTAAGACAAAGACTAATATCTAGTAATCAAGTTTTATAAATTCTACCTAAATAATATTCTAGAAATTTTTTATTTTTTACTAATCTTTTTAGGAAAATATTTCTGAAAAATATTATTAAAGGATTTGATAAATGAAAAGCAAACAAGTTAAATTTTGATCTAAAATTAATCATTTTTAATTTATTTACCCTCTTTTTGAAAAAATTGATTTCTTTATNGGTATTTAAAGACANAAACAATTCATAAGCACTCTCAATCGATTGCGATGCACCTTGTGCNAATGATGGTGGAAAGGCAAAAAAAGCATCACCTATCAAATGAATATTATTATTCTGTATTTTGAGAAACTCATNACTNACAAACACTGGAAATATTTTTAATTCCTTAATNCCNGTAACANATTCTTTAATTTCNTGAGGGACTTTTTCTAAAATTNTTTTGATAAAGGAATTTTCANTAAATAATNANTAATTNCCTTGCTCCTCTAATGAAAGAGAATGTTTCATAATAGCAATAAAATTTAAATCACCATTAGAATTTAATGGGTAAATAACATGGTGGAAGTTTGGACCTAAAAACAAAGCTACATTTTTTTTGTTCACGTTTTCAGGAAATTTAGTTAATTTACCTCTAATAGCTAATGTGTCATTATATTTTGGTTTTACTTTGTTATTTGAAATTAGATTTTTACTCTTTGAAAAAACTCCATCAGCAATAATCAAGTAATCACATTCTTTAGTTACATTATTTTCAAATGAAATTTTAATTTGTTTTTCTTGGTCATTTATTTTTGAAATTTTAAAACCAGTTTTTATTATGTCGCCCAAATCTTTTTTTAAAAAATTTATTAAAGTTGATCTTTTTAGTGTTGTATACTTGATGTCATCTGTATTGAAATTCGTAATATCTAGATCACAGATTTTATTTGATGAATTCATTGAAAAAAAATCAATTTTTTCAGGATTAAATTTTTCATTATCAGATAATTTATTAAACCCAATTTTATTCAAAAGCTTAACGCTATTGACTGAAAGTTGAATACCGTAGCCNTCCTCTAAATTAATAGTGTCGTTTTTTTCATAAATTGTAATTTCATAATTTAAACTATTTTTAAAAAGATTTGCGATGTACAAACCTGAGATACCTGCTCCAATTATCGCAATTTTTTTCATTAATTTTTCTCGAGATATTTAACTACTTTTTTAGTGAATGTTGGCAACATGTAATTATTTATTTTTCTTTGATCAATCCATGTAGATGATGAATATTTATTGATATTTTTTAAATGTAGTATTTTTATATTCATATTCATATTAGACAATTTAATATTAAGACTTTTATTAAATTTTTTAGGATTATGTAGTTCTTCCATGGGAAAAATTCTTAGGTTTTTTAAAAAATTAAATTTAGTATTTTTTATTAATAAATATTTTTGATCTTTTTTATAAACTTTGAGTAAAAAATATTTGTCTTTATATTTTTTTGAATTTTTTGCTAAATTAAAGTCTTTCTTTTTAAAAGATTTACATTTTTTAGTTATAGGACATTGGCAGCAAAGTGGGTTGGTAGGTTTGCAAACTAAAGCACCAAATTCCATAAGTGCCTGAGCATAATCACTTGAACGGTTTGAAAATCCTAAAATAGACTTTTTTTCAATTAAATTTTCTTTCTGAATTTCTTTTTCTTTTTTTAAATAAAGGTATCTTTTTATAATCCTTTCTACATTTCCATCTAGTGGAATATATGGCTTATTAAATGCAATAGCTAAAATTGCATTAGCAGTATAATCTCCAATACCAGATAGTGATTTCAAATCGTCAAAATTATCAGGTATTACTCCATTAAAATTTTTAATTACAGACTGCGCTGCTTTCTTTAAGTTTCTTGCTCTTGAATAATATCCAAGACCTTCCCAAAGTTTAATTAGTTTTTTGTTATCAACACTTGCAAGTTTTTTTATGTTTGGAATTTCTTTAACAAATTTGTTAAAGTATGGAATTACGGTTGCTACTTGAGTTTGTTGCAACATAAATTCACTAATCAACGTATTATACTGTCTTTTTTCTTTGGAAACATTTTTTCGCCATGGTAATGATCTTTTATTTAAATCATACCATTTCAGAATATTTTTTGTTACAAATGGATCACTCATATGCAATTTAAAAAATATACTAAGCAGAGATTAGGGGGCATTCAAGGTCTAAGATCTTTTAAAGACACTTTGCCCACAAAAGTTAAAAAAATCATAAATAAAAAAGGTAGTATATTTCCTGAAATATTAAATAATTGGAAATATATAGTAGGTAAAGAATTATTTGATATTTGTTATCCAAACAGATTTAAGAGTTCAAACAAAGTAAGAGGATCGACATTAGAAATTATGGTAAATAGAGGTAGTGAAGTGGATGTGGAGTATTCCAAAAAACAAATTTTGAATAAATTAAATTCAATTTTTGGTTATGTAGCGGTNGATAAAATAAAGATAATAACTTTTGAAAAAAATGAGAAAATTAATTTAGAAAAAAGTAAAAGTGCGTCAAAAANAGATTTCTCAAAAAGTNTGANNGGCATTAAAAATGTAAATATTAAAAATGCTCTTAAAGAATTAATTAATTCNTATAAAAAATAAATGAAAAAAATAAAAACTATATTNNTATTTGTNTTTATTNCATTGTCTAATCNNTCTTACGCTGAAACAATTAAGCCAATAATTGANGGAAATAGTNATGCAAAAATAAANCTTGTAGTTTATGAATCTTTAACATGTTCNTATTGTGCTAACTTTCATAAGAATGTTTATCCAGAATTAAAGAAAAATTTTATTGATGAGGGNATTATATCAATTGAATATAAAAGTTTTCCATTAAATATTGCCGCTTTAAATGCTTCAAAGTTTGCACATTGTGAGAACGACGGAAATTCTAAATTACTTCACTTTTTATATGATAACCAGAACGAATGGGCAAAAGGTTCGACAGCTGAAGAATATAATAAAAATCTAATCAAAGTTATTAAATCTGGAAACTTTAAAATTGATGAGCAAAAATGCTTGGAGAATAAGTCGTTAGAGGATCATATACTTAACGACCGAATCGAAGGGGTAAAAAGTTTTAATATAAACTCAACCCCTACTCTATTAATAAATGGGAAAAAGTTCGAAAAATCACTTACATACAAAAATTTGAAAAAAGCTATAGAAAAACTATTATAGTTTTTAATGGAATTTAAAAAAATTCAATTAAACGGTTTCAAATCATTTGCCGATAAAACTGATCTATTAATAGAAAATGGNCTTACGGGCATTGTTGGACCTAATGGTTGTGGAAAATCAAANATTGTAGAGTCCTTAAGATGGTGTATGGGAGAAACTTCTGCGAAGAGNATGAGAGGATCGGGAATGGAGGATGTTATATTCTCTGGCACNTCAAACAAACCATCAAAAAATATTGCAGANGTAACTTTAAATTTGCTGAACAATGACAATGAGGGTCCACATCAATATAAAAATACTNNTAGTATAGAAATAAAAAGAAAAATAGAAAAAGACAAAGGATCAAAATTTTCGATAAATGGCAAAGAAGTACGGGCAAAGGATGCACAGATGTTTTTTGCTGACTTGTCGACTGGTGCTCATTCACCATCACTGATAAGTCAAGGAAGAATAGGCTCATTAGTAACCGCAAAACCAAGTGACAGAAGAGCTATTTTGGAGGAGGCCGCAGGCATAGCTGGACTACACGCAAGAAGACATGAAGCTGAAATTAGATTGAACGCTGCTGAAAATAATCTCAAAAGAGCTGATGAGTTAAGGAGACAACAGGAAAAACAATTAGCAAATTTACAAAAACAAGCGGAGGAGGCAAATAAATATAAAGTTATATCAAATGAAATAAAAAAAATAGANGCTGGTCTATATTATCTCAAGCTTCAAGATATTGANAAAGAGATTAAACTAGAAAAAGAAATTAATGAGGANTCTGATAAAGAATTTGACAAATTCAATAATGAAATAGAAGATTTAAAAAATAAAATTCAAAATGAATTAAATAAAATTGACCCTATTAAACAAAAAAATTTTGAAAATCTCTCAAAAATACAAAGGTTAAATTTAGAATTAAAAAGCCTAGATGAAGAAAATATTAGAATACAAGATGAAATAGAGAAACTTAATGAAAATCTTAACATTTTAGATCAAGATAAAGATCGAGAAAAAAGCATTATAATTGACGCTAACTCTAATGAGAAGAGAATAAAAGAAGAAAAAAAAGATTTAATTGAAATAGATTCTAAATATTATGAAACTGAAAAACAATCTTCGTCAGATTTAAAAGATTTTAAGGGTAAACTAAATACAGAATTAGCCTCAATTAAGGATTTAATTATTTCTAATAAAAATGATGACGCAGTGATTGCTCTAGACAATTTCAAGAATACAATCGATGAATACTGTGAAGTATATAGTAAAAATCAAAATATTAAAAAAGAGTCTGTAAAAAGATCCGAAAGAATACAAAATATTGATAAAGAAATAGAAAGTTGGAAAAACCTTTTAAACAAATCAGAAATAACAATCAATAAATTAGAAGATAGAAAAAATAAAACNCTTGATCAATTAAAAGGACTTGAGGCCAAACCAAAAGATCAAGCAGAAAAAAAAGGTCAATTAAATGAGAATCTTAGATTATCAAATTTAGATAAAGAACAAAATGAAGTTATTATCAAAGAAAGCGAAGATAAANTATCAATGTTGAATATTAATCTCAATGAAGTTAAAGAAAATTCTATAGAGATAAGAGAGAGAAAAGCCAGTTCAGCTGCAACAATTGATGGATTAAATAAGAGAAGATTAGATCTACTTGAGAGAATAGAAAATGAACTCAATTTGAATGAAAACAATATTCTTGAATTCTCGAACCTNGAATTAAATGAAGAGTTTCCTGATGCTGTAACGCAAGAAGAGTTGCTTGATAAGAAAAAACGAGAGAGAGATAAATTGGGATCTGTTAACCTAAGAGCGGATGAAGAAACTACAAAATATCAAGATGAAATAAAAAAAATGGAAAAAGATAGATCAGATTTAGTGACTGCAATTACAAAATTAAAAGAAAGTATTAATGAATTAAATCAGAAAGGTAGAGAAAGGCTTATTGAGGCTTTTGAAAAAGTTAATAGAAAATTCAATGAAGTTTACACAAAACTTTTTAATGGTGGCAGCGCAAAACTAGAACTGATCGACTCTGATGATCCTCTTGATGCAGGTTTAGAGATGCTTGTAAGTCCTCCAGGAAAAAGATTGCAATCAATAACTTTATTGTCAGGTGGTGAACAAGCATTGACAGCCCTATCTTTAATTTTTGCAGTTTTTTTAACAAACCCAGCTCCAATTTGTGTTTTAGATGAAGTTGATGCTCCTTTAGACGATGCTAACGTTACAAGATTTTGTAATTTACTTGAAGAACTTACAAAAATTACAAAGACAAAATTTGTGATTGTTACACACCACGCTTTAACAATGTCAAAAATGAACCGTCTTTATGGTGTTACAATGCCTGAAAAAGGTATTAGTCAGCTTGTTGCAGTTGACCTAGAGAAAGCCGAAAGCATGGTCGCTTAAATGAAAAGAGATGACGACCTAAAAATTCGCCTTAAAATTGCAAAAAAGAAAATTACCCCTGAAAAAGATCCACCNGCACAGTCAAATTTAGGACAGGCTTTCAAAATGAGCACTGAGCTTGTTTCTGCTGTACTAGTTGGGACAATTATTGGGTTTATTTTAGACACTTGGTTTGATACTAAACCATGGTTAATAATAACATTTTTTTTTGTGGGTGTCGTAGCAGGTATAACCAATGTTATTAGGTCTGCAAAAAAAATACAAAAGTAAGATTTATGGCTGCAAATCCGATGTACCAATTCAATGTCTATAGAATTGGACCTGAAATTAAAATAGGTGAAGTTGATATATCATTTACAAATGCTAGTTTATTTATGGTCATTAGCACTCTTGCTATTCTGATTGTTTTTAATCTTGGGGCTAAAAAAAAATCACTTATACCTGATAAAATTCAATTGTTATCCGAACTTAGCTATTCTTTTGTATCAAAGATGATCAGTGATACAGCAGGAGCAAAGGCAAAACCTTATTTTGCATTTATATTTTCGTTATTTATGTTTGTATTATTTTGCAATATGTTCGGGATGATACCTTATTCATTTACAGTAACTAGTCATATTATAGTTACTTTTGTTTTAGCAGCCTTTATTTTTATAGGCGTAACTATTATTGGTTTCTTAAAACATGGCTTAGGATACTTAAAACTTTTTGTGCCTAGTGGTGTACCAATCATTCTTTTACCTTTGATAGTTGTTATAGAGATAATTTCATACCTAAGCAGACCAATTAGTTTATCAGTTAGATTATTTGCTAATATGATGGCTGGTCACACAATGATGAAGGTCTTCGGGGGTTTTGTAGTAAGTCTTGGTTTAGTGGGAGGTTGGCTTCCATTAGGCTTTTCTGTTGCATTAACAGGTTTGGAAATATTAGTTGCTTTCCTTCAAGCTTATGTTTTTGCAATTTTAACATGTATCTATTTAAATGATGCATTAAATTTACACCATTAAAAAGGAGGAGAATATGGAACTAGAAGCAGCAAAAATGATAGGAGCAGGTCTTGCAGCGATTGCATTGGCTGGTGCTGGAGTAGGTATCGGAATTATTTTTGGTAACTATTTATCTGGCGCAATGAGAAATCCNTCTGCAGCCCAAAAACAGTTTCCTAATTTATTATTAGGNTTCGCTTTGGCTGAAGCAACAGGGCTTTTTGGACTTGTTGTTGCATTGATTATTTTATTNGCATTTTAAATTAAGTTTGTGAAAAAAATAATAATTTACTTGTATGCACTTTTTAGCTTNAACTNTNTTGCTANAAGTGCTGAGACCGGGGGTATGCCCCAATTAAATCCAGAGTTTTGGTTTTCTCAAATATTTTGGTTAACCATTACCTTTGGGATTTTATTCATTATATTATCTAAATTTATACTACCAAAAATAAGAAATAATTTAGAGTCAAGAAAATCACAAATTATGGAAAATATTGAGATTGCAGATAATCAAAAAACAAAAAGTGAAAAAAATCTAAAAGAATACGATAAAATAATATTGGATGCTAAAGATAATGCAAAAAAAACTTTTAATTTAGCAAAAGAAAAAATTCAATTAGATTTAGGTAAGGAAAGAGAAAAGATAGAAAGCGAACTTAACTCTGAAATTGAAGATGCTGAAAATGAGATAAAAGATTTAAAAAAATCATCTCCAGAAAAAATAAGCCTAATTGCAGTAGATACCGCAGCTGAGATTATTCAAAAATTAATTGGAGTAGAGGTAAATAAAAGTAACGTTTCAGCAATAGTTAGTGAACAAGTCAAACTTATGAAGGGCAAATAATGGTCTTTGATGCAACTTTTTGGGTAGCAATATCTTTTATTATATTTTTTGGAGTTTTGATCTATTTAAAAGTTCCATTAAAAATAAACGAAAGCCTAAATAAATTAATAGCCGACATAAAAAATGAGCTAAATGAAAGTGAAAAATTAAGAAAAGAAACGAAAGCATTTTTAGATCAATCCCAATCAAAACTTAATAGCGCTTCAGATGAAACAAAAGTTATAATAGAGAATGCTAAGAAAGACGCTGACGCTATGGTTCAACAAATGAAAGATAAATTTAATAAATCTGCAGAAATTAAAAGAAGATTGACTGAGGAAAAAATTACTCAAATGAAGGAACAGGCAATAAAAGAAATAAAAAATACGTCTATAGATATTGCGGTCACCTCGGTTGAAAAAATAATAAAAAATACAATAGATAAGTCTAAATTAGATAACATTTTTCAGAAAAATATCGATGAAAGTAAAGAAGCTCTAAAAAAATTAAAATCAAACTAAATATTTTCTTACTTTCGAATTTAAAAAAATATAAATTAACAATATGAAAACTGTAATAGTTGGATCAGGATTTGGTGGTTTATCAGCTGCTTTGAGACTTAAAGCTAAAGGACATGATGTTACTTTAATTGAAAAACATAAAGATTTAGGCGGTAGAGCAAGAGTTTTTGAAAAAAATGGTTTTAAATTTGATGCTGGGCCTACTGTAATTACAGCGCCTTATTTGATTAATGAATTATTTCAATTGTTTGGAAAAAAAGCAGAAGATTATTTAAATATTAAGCCATTGCAAACTTGGTACCAATTTGTATTCGAGGATGGTTATAAATTTGATTATTCTGGGGATGAGAAAGAAATGAAGAGACAAATCTCAGAAGTTTCTAATGAAGACGTAGATGGATATTTAGATCTAGTAAATTTTACTAAAAGAATTTTTGACAAAGGATATATGGAACTTTCTGATGTNCCTTTTAATAAACCTTTTTTTATGCTTAAACAAATTCCATCTTTGCTAAAACTGAAAAGTTATAAATCTGTTTACTCACTTGTTTCTTCATTTGTCAAAAACGAAAAGCTAAGAAGAATATTTAGTATGCATCCACTTTTAGTAGGAGGAAACCCTTTTACAACAACATCTATATACGGATTAATATTGTATCTAGAAAANAAATGGGGNATTCACTACTCCATGGGNGGNACAGGTAATATTGTTAAAGGNTTAGAAACTTTAATGATAGAAGAAAATATANAAGTGATTAAAGGAGTAGAGGTTAAAAGAATTATTGAGGANAATAAAAATATAAAGGGTGTTGAATTAAATAANGGTGAAAAAATATTAGCNGATAATGTTGTTTGTAANGCNGATCCACCAGGAGTNTATGAAAAATTATTAAATAAAAAAAAAGGNAATNTATTTTTCAATTGGAAAAGAAATAGAATGGATTATTCAATGGGTTTGTTTGTTTANTATTTTGGAACAAAAAAAGTTTATAAAGATGTAGAGCATCATACTATTAAATTTGGAAATAAGTACAAAGAACATCTTGATGATATATTTAATAAGAAAAAACTAAACGATGATATAAGTTATTAT
>FUFK010041030.1_pt1 | contig 11814 bp, 5 predicted proteins | sample 1021851 | NCBI WGS metagenome assembly FUFK01 (sample SAMEA51879418, study PRJEB19060) | metagenome
CCAGTTGCTCTTGCTTTTTCTTCACTACCGTCTATACCTTTTACACGATAGATAACTTTTTTAACATAGCCGTCAGCTAGTTCTCTTTCTAGGGTATTAATTTCCCAAGTTTTTGTAATTGCCATTTTAATTAGGTTTTGTAGGGTATGTAGGGTTTGTTGGGTCGGTTGTATTAGCTGGTAAATCTCTTAGTGCTTGCCTATAAGTTTTCCATTTAGCTGACATAGTAACATCAGAATTACCTAACCAATCTGTTTCTGCAAGTAATTTATCTCGCTGTTTTCTTAAATCAGACCACTGATGTTCTATAACTATTGCATCATGAGCTGTTTTTACTTTAGCTTCATCATATGTAAAAGGGTCATAACTATTACCATTCCATACAAGAGCTTTTGTTGTACCATCTTGTAGATATTCTACGCAAAGATCTGTATTTGGATATACTTTAAGTATTGCTTCATGTATATATATCATGAGTATGCGATCTCCTCTAAATATCCATGAAAACCTTGTTGTACGTTTGCGTTACCATTGTTTGCATAACTACCCATGTACATTGTATTAGCAGACCAAAGCCCTACATATGGTACATACGTTATAGAGTTGCCAAGTGTATAGCCGGGGTCAGAATCTTCAAATACTACTACTGAAGATTCGTAAGAGTCTCCTACGCCATCATGGTTGCCATACATACCATCACTCTGAGCGTGACCACCAGCACTTGTGTCCGTGTGTATCCATGTGCCACTTGTACCACCACGTTTCCAAGTTAAGTAACCGTGTGAAGTAACATTGTGTAATGTGGCGTGTTGTATAATACGAATATGACTATTTGCAAATTTAGGTGTAATAGAAACTGTTACACTACCCCATTGCCTAAAATTAGCAAGATTATTATTATAAGCTGGGCAATATACTGAAGTCATAGGTAAAACAAATTTTACACATTGAACAACATTATGAGCTGAAGGAGCTGAAATAGCCATTATGATACCTCCGTTAAATTAAATTTATATTTTTTACCAGAACGATTATTTTTTAAGAACAAGTCTGATTCTCCTTCTTGTATTGTCCAGTCACCCCATGTACCATCTACATCATTAGAACTACCTTCATTAGATAAGTGAAGGTCATTGGTGTAGATATTTCTTACTCTGTATGATGTTGTACCTATATCGTAAGAGTTATTTGCTGCTGGATAAAAATGCCCATTACCATTCATATACCAACGATTAGAGGTGGTTGCACCTGTTCCTGTTTGGAATCTAACCATTCCATTATTTGTAGAACCTATGTATATAGCTCCATTTGATCCACCAACATATGCTTCATAGCTATTGTCAGTATCGTGGAAGTAAAGAACTGGGTTATTACCAGCTATTTTTAAACCTTGTCTATGGCTACTCCATTGTGCTGTTGCTGAGTTATTTGTACCAATCAGTAACATTCGATCAGTACTACTTGTATCTTTAAACTCTAGCTCTCCAGCATCAAAGCCAGTTGAGGTTGTCTCAAACTTTTTACTGCCGTTGTGAAATAGTTGTACCTCAGCACCATCATTGCATTGCATATAATCTGCTGTATTTCCAGCATTTGATAGACGGACATCTGACCCCATTATTTTTAAAACACTTGGCCCAGATTCTACAATTCTTGATTGATCGGCTTGATGAAATATTTTTAAATCTCCACTAGCACCGAATGATAGAACATCATCAGAACTACCATCAGAACTATCTCCAAATACAATATTTTTTGTATTAACATCTAAGTTACCGCCTAGCTGTGGTGATGTGTCACCGACTAGATCTGTGTTAACAGAGTTGCCAGATGCCGCTGTGATACGTCCCTGAGCGTCTACAGTAATGCTTGGGATAGAAGTTGATGAACCATAGCTACCAGCAGTTACAGACGTGTTAGCAAGCTTTGCAGCAGTCACTGCGTCGTCAGCTATCTTAGCTGTAGTAACATTACCGTCAACTATTTTAGCTGTATTAATTGCATTAGCTGCAAGCTTAGGTTCTGTAATTGCACCACCGGCAACCTTAGCTGTGGTAACTGCGCTGTCTATAATTTTAGCTGTACCAACAATATTATTTGCTAGTTTTGGATTAGTTACAGCACTGTCTGCAATCTTAGCTGTTGTAACTGCGTCATCTGCAATCTTAGCTGTAGTAACTGCACCACTTGCTAACTTAGTTGTACTAACTGTTCCGTCACTTGGTGTACCAATATTTACTGTTGATCCGATTGTAATGATGAAGAAATCAGCACTACTAGAAGGAGCGGAGCTAAATATAATATCAGCACCNTCAATAGCAAATCCTTCNCTGGGTTGACTTGTACCTGAGTTAGGTTTNTGAACGACTCCATTGACAGAAACAATATGTTGTTCTGCAACTGNNCCNGCNTTGCTAAGTGTAAATCTATAAGCTGATCCATTNAATGTTGCACTNCCTCCACCAGTTCCTGATGAACTAGATATTGTNTTTATAAAATATTGACCTATACTTTGTGCTTCTTCCCACGCTGACTGAGTTCCGTTATATACAAGAAGTTTACCTGTGCCAGTATTAAAGAATAAATCACCATTATCAAGAGCAGTTGTAGGGTTCGACGACCCAACTCTATACCTTGCATTAAAGTCATTTATGTCATCACTAAGTTGTTTTATATCATCTTCCTTACCAAGTATCTTATGGTAATTATATATTTGACTAGATCCTGTAGAACTGACCATTAAACCAACGCCAGCTACTAATGTTTCGTTGTTTAAACTAGATGGAGCATTATTAATAGTTACTGTAGATCCACCTACAGTTCTAGCTGTAGTACTTGAACCTGACCCATTAAATACAACACCACCAGCGTCGGATATAGAAATAACTACACCGGCTTGTGGTTGTACGTTAGGAAACGCCGCATCTGTTGCAACAACTTCAAGACCACCAAGAGGTGCTATCTGTGCAGCAACATAATCTACCACAGCTCCTGATGTTGGAAGTTGGGTATCACTATCAGAAATAGATGTTTGTTTTAAGTCATTAGCTAACTTTGCAAGTGTTATATTACTATTAGCTATTTTATCAGTTGTTACGTTAGAATCTGTAATTTTGGACTCAATAATTGAGTTAGATGCAAGAGCTGCTGAGTCTATAGAAGTAGGAGCATAATGCTCGGTATCTAATGAGTCAGCTACAATATGTTCTGAGTCAACAGAATCATCTGCTAACTTAGTACCATCTATAATATCTGCTTCTAAATGTACTCTATCTATAGATCCATCAACATATTGATCACTATCAACAGAGTTTGCTGACATATGTTCTAAATCAACAGCTCCTGCTGCTATATGCTCTGAGTTTATAACATCATCTTGAATGTTATCACCATCTATAATATCATTAGCTAAATGTTCGTGATCTATAGAACCAGCTACATAATGTTCAGAATTTATAACATCATCTTGAATATTATCACTATCTATTACATTGTTAGCTAAATGTTGATGATCTATACTTCCATCTACATAATGTTCTGAATTTATAGAATCGTCAGCTATTTTTGTACCATCTATAGCATCGGCTGCTATTTCAGAACCGGCTATAGTACCACTAGATGCAGCCGTAATTCTACCTTGAGCATCAACTGTTAAATCGGTGGCTGTGTAGCTTCCAGCTGTTACAGACGTATGTGCTAGTTTATCAGCTGTAACTGCATCATCTGTAATCTTAACAGTAGTTACTGCATCAGATGCTAAATCATCAGCTACAATCGAACCATTAACAATTTTAGAAGAGTTAACAGAATTAGCTGATAAATGTACAAGATCAACAGAACCATCTGCAAGATGCTCAGAATTAATTGAATTGTCTGCTATTTTATCTCCGTTAACTGCATCCCCTGCTATCATTGCAGTTGCTACAGTTCCTGTATCTCCAGTTGTTACTACTGTACCTGTGGTATCAGGAAATGTAATAGTTTTGTCTGATGTAGGATCTGCTACTGTTAATGTTATTTCATGTGCATTGTCATTATCACCTTCAAAAGATAAATCAACATTCTGACCTAAATGAAGATTACCTGTCATAGTACCACCACGAGAAGATAACTTCTGCTCGTTGTACTCCATAGCTTTACGCATTAATTGGAGTTGGTTATTATTAAGNTCNTCAGATGTAACNGAAGCTCCGGGAGCATANGTTGCNCTNGGTGTAGGATNACCNANNTCNGTNNCNGGTNNTATNNNNATAGTATCATNACTNGNNAAATNAGCTCCACCAANGTGNANNGTTTTNGCNNTANNNTCTACTGTNTATTCTCGGGGTGAGGCGGATTCATNNATNGTGCNAGCTNGTAANNGTNAGNGCTATNNNNTCTANNNNTACTNCNACTTCTGATCCTTTGAATACATCAAAACTCCCTGAGTAGCTAAATGTATTCGCAACTCCCGTATTTTGGGAATGTGTTTTTGTTACTTTTGTATGTGCCATTTAGTTCTTAGGAAATTGTTGAGGGAATCCGAGTTCTAAAATTTCTTTCTTAGTATCTCTTGTGACATTATTTTCACCATCTTTTTCAGAAATAATTCTTTGAATATCATTATAAGCAGGATGAGTAGGTTGGCTCATAGCGTTCCATGCCCATGTTCTAGCTTGTTTAAATACGTTTTGAATAGCTATATTATGAGGATAATCTTTAGGATCTACATACATTCTTTCAGGATGATTAACATTTTCTTGCATTTTTTTCAAGGAAACTTTAATATCAGGTAAAGTAGATATGTAATTTAAAGCCTCTTCAGGACTATTAAATGTTTTACCTCTATATCTAATTTTAGCAGTTCCCATTTCTTTTTGCATATGGGATCTGATATGATTTTCTTCTACAAGAGAATATCCGTTATGTGAATATGTAGAAGTTTTTAAATCAAAATTACTATCTAGTAAAAACTTTCTACCCGGTGATTGAGATCTAATATCTATCTGTACTGGTGAAATAGCGTTAAACGATCTGCCAATAATATTCCAATTATTTATAGGTTTACCATTTAATATATCATGTTTTTTTGGTAATGATTTTGAAGCTAAAAATTCACTTGCTTGGTTTCTGTTTCTCAATGAGTCCCAAATACTAGAATTTAATTCTTTCATATGTGGGTTAATCCATTTACCAAATTCATTTCTCATACCAGCTAAAGGAAAACTATTATTAAATACATTCATAACAGCTTTAGGACTTTGATGACTAAATGGATTTTGTGCTACTTGCATTAACTGATCTAAACCAGACAAATAAGACTTTCCTGTTACACCTCTACCTATTACAAATGCAATAGCTTGTAATCTTTTTTCTGCCCATTCACTACCCATTAGTTCAATATTATCNCCAACATCAGCTATACTAGAAAATATTATATTAAAAGGTTCTATTGAAGTATAGTTAAATCCTACATTACCAATATAAATATGGTTTTGTTTCCATCCACCAGACTTCCATCCTTCTTTAGTTTGTTTATCAGCAGGACCATTACCAGTTAGTAATCCAGCTTGATACATCATTGCAACTGAACCTACAACTGCAGCTCCTACTGCCTGTCTACCTGCAAATATATTTTTTGCATTTTGTAAATCATTAGCATTTTCTATACCATATTTAGCTAACTTACTAAAATCAGATCCTTTATGAGTTAAGATATCAATAGATTCTCTATGTAAAGCACCTAATAATGGAGTGTTTTTATATGAAAAATTTAAACCGTTAACACCAGTTCTAGCAAATAAATAAAAAGGTTGTAGTAAAGGATAATCTTTAACAATATCATCTATTTTTGCAGCTATTCCAGTTAACTCTGAAGTTAAAGTAACTTCTTTGTACTGTTTATTTAACCAAGAATCTCTACCAACATCTATATTACCATCCATATCTAATAGATTTTTATAGTGTTTATCTTGAATCTTAGCAAATTGTTCTGCATCTAGTTTACCAAAGTGACCTCCAGCAGCTTCTGCTACTTCACGGTGAGCTAATTCTATAGATCTAGTGTTAGCAAGTAACCATTTAAAAGTAGGGTCAACTGCAGATAATGCTCTAGTAGACCATCCAAGTAATTTATTATCGTTTAAAGTTCTACCTATATTTAATATACCTAAAGCAGCTTTCTCACCTTTAGTACCATTACGTTCAATAACTTGTTTTTGAAACTCAAAATCAATATCACCTCTATCGTAAGGGTCACTATATCTTGTTTTTAAATCAGCAAAATCAGCTTTAAATTTAGAATTTATATTTGCACGGAATACTTTATAAGCATTTGGAATTAATTCAAACATAGCTTTTAANTTAGCAAAAGCCACTTGTCTACTTAAAACATCACCNCCAAATCCAGCCATNACATAAGCTCCTGCAGATTCAGTTAGGGCATTGTAGTATGAGTTTGTTGCTGTACCTAATAATGCTCTTAAGGGTGTTTTAGGACCACTTAAAATACTATTAAGCATAACTCCACGCAATTCATCAAACATGGCACCTGCCATCTTCTTATCATTAAACGTACCACCTAAGAGTTGCCTATGAATAAATGCATTAATATCACTCCAATTATGAAGGTCGCTAGACATCCTGAAAAAATCAAGGAAAGCCGAGGCTAGTTCATCATTATCTGTTTTTTGAATTAATTGATTCATAAGTCGTACTGCTTCTACAGACTCTTTATGAAAATANTTACCTTGGGTTTCAATCTGTTTATTTAGATTTTCAACCATTGAGGCAGTTATTTTATTGTTGTTTTCGTTTAAAGTTTTTTTAATTAATTTTGCACTAAAACGAGTTTTTTTAACTTCAGCTAACCCTACAGTTAGGTTATCAGTTAACCTTGACATAGGACCATCTGTAGCAAATATATCAGTTGTATCTTTTAATTCAGTAGCTGCTGCCGCTAAATCTCTAACTTTAAGTAATAGTGAATTATTTACTGCATCTTGTACTTCTAATTTATCAACCCAGAATTTTTGAACAGCATCTAAATCATTAAAGTCTTTTAAACTTAATGGTTTAAGAAGTAATTCTTCTCCCCAATATTCACTTGGAGTTAATACACCATGGTCTCTACTTTCTAAATCTTGTATACGTCTTAATGTACCTTCACTATACTCACCTAAAGTTCTGCTATTTTTATCTAAAACAGAAATTTGACGCTTACGTAAAGGATCATTCATATAGTCTGCACCTAATTTTATACGTGCATCTACAGACAGTCCACCATTCTTGGCTTTATGTAAAGCTAATGGAGACAACACAGCATCAGTACTGCCAGATGTTGGAACAACTTGTAGTCCTATTTCATCAACATCATTTAAAACGTTAGTAACTGTACCTCTTGTTTGTGCTATTCCTTGACCGGGAATATCATCACCATGAGCATACGCTCCATAACCAGCATTGTTTTGAGCTGGAGTGCCATCTTTAAAATAAGGATTATCAGCACCTTCATCAAATAAATTTAATTGTTTTTCACCAGCTTCTACAATATCATTGTTAATNTGATTACGTTTATTAAATAAAGATTCAGCGTCTAATTGTTCTCTTACTTCTGAAGTAGACCATTCATTTTTTTTAGTTGTTATTTTAAATTTATTTAAGTCAACTTGATTTAATGTAGCTTTTAAATTAGGTAGTTTGTTAGCTTGCCTTGCTATTTGTCTAAAACCAAAAGGTAAAGCTTTACCAAATAAACCCCACAAAACCATTGCTCCTTGAGCATCTTGGCTAGTTTCACTTAACCAATATGCATAGCGTTTAGATAATGGGTTTTCAATACCTACACCTAATGACCTACCAAAAGAGTTTGCTTCTGGATATGAATCAACAATTTTTTTAGCTTCAGGATAATTATTATAAGTTTCAATAAAATTATTTTCACTTAGATCTCTAAGCATACTACCTTTAAAAGTTTCTAACGCTGCAGCTTTATAACTTGTAGCTCCAAAATTAATTACTTTACCTAGTTTAGTTGTAGCTTTTGCACCAGTAAAAACATTACGAGTACTAATAGCAGGATTAATAAATCTTGCAGTTTTTAATGCAAACAAACGTTGTGCTTTTGGTAAATGTTTAGTATGTTTTAATAAACCACCTGAACTAGCTCCAAGAGTCAAAGCTGTTAAAACTGCTTCTGGTACCCAATATCCAAATTCCTGAGCAATACCATCTGCTCCCTGACGATAACTAGGGTTATATAATGCAAATCCATACGATGAAGGATCTTTATGTTTTAAAACCCAATCATCTAATTTAGCATCATGTCCACCAAAATCACCACCTTTAACAAAAGAAGCTAATTGTTCTGGTAAAGATAGCATACTACCTACCCATTCAGTATAACCTTTAGCTAATGTTTCATCTATGTTTTCACCAGCTTCAAGTTCTGATAAAGGAGCTAAAGCAAGTCTTCTTCTATCTAGTAAAACTCTAGAGGCGTTTCTGTTTTTTAATAAAGCAGGAAGACCTGCAGTACCCATAAAATTTATAGGACTGTCTAAAAAATCACTTTGTAATAATTGTTTTATTCTTCTACCAAAACTTTTATTAGTTACACCATTAATCCATTCTTGTGTATATTTAACATCTTGTTCAGCTGTAATACCTTTACCACCGTTCCAACGGCTAGTATAAAACATATCAGCAAAAGTATACTGACCATCATTATTACGATCTAGCCTATCAATTAATTCTTGATCACCTCTAATTAAATTAAAAGCTTCTAGTTGTTTTTCTAGATTCATTTCATCTTCTAAAAGCTCTCTTAATTGTTTTTCTTTATCTATTAATGGGTTACGTAATTTAAAAGTCTCAATTTTTTGTAGAGACATTNGTTGNCCATTTCTATGAACTAAATNNNNATCNTCGTGAAAACCTTCTGCATTAANAGGTATNGTATAATCTAACTGTGCTCTGANAGGTTTTCCATCTTCTTGTTCAATGTTTACATCAGCTGGATTTACTACCTCAGATTCAGATGCAACCGCCTCTTCTTCCTCTTCTTCTTGTTCAAAAGCTGTACCTTCAAAAAAATCTATTTCTGGATTTTCTTGTATAGTTTCATTTACCTCATCAACCAGACCGGGCGTGTCTAAAGTTGTATCAGATGTATTGTAAGCTGTTGGACTTATGTAAGGTTGAAAAGGACTTTCGTTTGTTTTGTCAGCCATTTAAAAAAATTCTCCAAATTCAAGGTCGTAATCAGTTATAAAAGATATGTTATCAGCTTCTGACCAAAAACCTGAATCAACATTAAAAGCATCACTTATGTTTGCACTAGCGTGTAGCCAATGATCAATATCNTTAAATTGTAAAGTTCTTAATGAGTCGTCCCATACTGCATTAAAACCTTCNTTATCAATTAAACTACCATTTTCATAATCCCATAATGCTTTGTTTAAAGCTGTTTTATGGTTGTAATCATTTATATCTATTTCCGCTCCAAAAAATCCGGGATGTCCTTTTAATCGAAGTTGAGCATCTATAAACTTTATATAGTCTCCACCACCATCAAAATGTTTTCCTCTAGTCAATCTTTTATAATAACTTACAGCATTTTCAGACTCAGCTAAACCTCTCCACAATCCATGTTTTTTAATGTTTTCCATGATTGAGTCTAAATGTTTTTCAGAATGAGTACCTCCAATGTGGTTTGTTCTCCAATCAAGACCAGCATTTAATTCTTTTTTACCAACTAATATATGTGCCTGTTGTATTTCATCTGGTTTAAATTTATTTTGTTCTGATTCAGCATAAGGAGATTTTATGTATTGACTATTTTGTTGGTTGTTTCTAACATCTGTTAGTACTCCATTTGTACCATATAAAGCTTCATATGCAGCTTCTTCCCTAGACATGTTTTTATCTAAGTTCTGATAAAACTTTTCCATATAAGCATCTTCTAGTAAACCAGTAGAATATCTATGAACTTCAGTTTTTTCATTACCTTTTAAATTCATGTCAGTTAAAAGGGTATCTAAGTTAGATTTAATCAAACCTCGAGGATTCATTGGTCCAACGTCAGTCATAATATCTTTTTCGTTGGCTTCAAGAACTTGTTTAATCTTAGACTCTAAACCTTCTTTTGCATATGGATTTAAACCAGCTAAAAATTCTGGAGTTATTCTTTCTGGATTAGTTAATAAAGCATCTTGAAGTTGTTTTTTATCAGACTCAACTTCTTTGTCAAATGAAGTTTTATAATTTTTAATGTTGTCAGGAATGTCTAAACCTCTTGCTGTATACCAAGCTTCATACCCTTGCATATCAGCTTCACTTAATGGACCTTCATCTTTTGCTTTTTCAAAGTTTAGCAACATTTGTTTTTCATCTATTGTTGCTGCTTCTAAGTCTGCTTTAATAGAATCAAGTTGTGTTTTTTCAGCTGTGTCAATAAGTGTCTTAGCTTTCTGCGGCCAATGTTCTGCAAAGGTTGTACCTTTTTTAACACCTAATTGTTTTGCCCAACGTTCTGGTATTGGTTGGTTTAAAATATTAGTAATGTATTCTTGAGGATTGCCATCTGCTAATGCTGCAGAAACTAATTTAGAATCAACTACTTTCCAAGCATCTGCTCTGGTCATTAGTTTACCTTTACCATCAAAAGTACTATAAACACCTTTGTAAAGTAACTCTATATCATCACCAGTTTTATTGCTATTTTCAAATATTTTTTCATGTTTTTCTCGATGTTGAGAACCTTTTTCTATATTATATCTGTTTGTATATTTAGCATTTAAACTTTCTTTTGCTTTATCAAAAGCTTGAGTTACTCCAGCATACTCTAACATTTCTGGAGAATATCTATCTAAACCAGAGTTCTTCCAAATGTTATCAGCATGAGCTTCAATACCTGCTCTCTTAAATTCTAAAGGTTCTGTATTAGCGTTATGTATATCTTTAGTTTTAAATTTAATACCATTAACCTCTAACTCTTGATCACTATTTTGCATAGCATCTTGTAGTTTAGGTTCAAATGTCGGGATAACACTTCCTAATTGAGCCTTAACAAAACCTATCTGTGCCCAGTCAGATAAATGGCTAATACGTTCAGCATCTACATAACCATTAACACCTTTTAAATCAATCTGCTGACGCCTAAGTTCCTGAATAACTTTTTCGTTGTCACCAGCNTCTGAAATNTTTTTTTCTAATTCTAAGTATTTTTCAGCNTTTACTTTTTTATATTGTTTATATTCTGTAAGACCAAGCTTTAACTGTTCCTCTTTGTAATGCTCATGCATCTTTTTCATGGTGCTTGAGAAATCTTTAAGGTTATCTGCAAGTTGTGCAGCCTCATTAATACCTCGCTGACCCATGATATTAGCCATTTCACTACGCTGGTTTATACCTTGTTGCGTAACTTGCCTAGTACCTTGCCTAAGGCGATCTATGTTTCTATCGTAGGATGAACTCATTATGACTTCCTCTTAAATATATTAGGTTTACCTGAGGCTTGGAAATCAGAGATACCACCGACAGCACTTGTAGCTAATCCTAAAATTAAACCAGCTGATGATTTTTTAGGTTCCAGTTCTGGAGCAAGAGGTGTTGGTCCATGTATCGGAGCAAATCTAACTTGTTCATATGTAGAACGAACTTTAGATTCAGCTTCAGAACGAGCTATATCTTTTGCAGTAATAGCTTTTTCTTCTGCCATCATTAAATTATGCAGTCCTCGAGATCGTTCTTGTCCCATTTTAACAGCACTTTTACCTGCTAACCGAGCTGCAGTCCGACCTGTTTGTGTACCTGCATACTCATTCTCATACATTT
>FUFK010019870.1_pt1 | contig 11811 bp, 12 predicted proteins | sample 1021851 | NCBI WGS metagenome assembly FUFK01 (sample SAMEA51879418, study PRJEB19060) | metagenome
CGTAAAAATAAATAATATTATATGGGTTACGGTGATGATTTACTTGTAACTTCCTTAGCAGCTAAAATTAAAAAACAGTTTCCAGAAAGACAAATTGTTATTGGAATTGCAGAAAAAAATCATGCCTTCCACTCTCCAATTTATGAGAATAATCCAAATATAGCAGACTGTAGAAATTTAGATAATGATAAACCCATTCATCTAATAGATTATCATGAATTAAATAGACCTTATATTGACTATGATAAAAGCATCCCAAACAATTATGTTTGGAGAAATTTTAAACCTATTCCTGTAAGATAGGTCCCGAAGCTTTCAATAAAAGTCGATTTACCTACCCCAGGAGTTCCGGATAGTCCTACACGAATGGCTTTTCTATCAGATGACCTAAGATGATCCATCAATTCCATAGCTTGGATCCGATGATCATCCCTCGAGCTTTCAATTAATGTAATAGCCTGAGATAATGCCCGACGATCCGCATTCATCACACTTTTAGCTAATTCGGCAATATTTTCCATACCGTCCATCACACAAAAGATTTATAGTGCCACCTGTTGACCTTTACAGCAAATTTTTGCCTAGATGAAGCTACAACTAGAACAAGTTATAAAATATCTTTGATGGAACAAGAGTATTGAGAATTATCTTAACAATTTGCTTTCTGGTGGTGTTCCTCTCACCAGGATACTCATATAGCAAGGCACAGCAGAATATTTTTGATGTATATATACTTGGCCTAAAACTGGGCAGACTTAATTACGCTGTTGAATTAAAAGATAATTTATATAGTGCGGCAGGTAATTTGCGTTCAACAGGCATATTTTCTGTAGTTTCTAAATATAAATTTGAAGCATCATCACAAGGCAAGGTCGAAAATGGGTTGTTCAAACCAAAATACTATTCCGAGAAATCAGACACTGGCAGACGAAAAGAAGAAAAGACATTGCTATATTCCCGATCTAGTATTGAGCTGAAGACAAAAAAAACTCCAAAACCCTACTGGCAGGACCCTAATGAACAATTGGATACGCTCGATCCGATGAGCGCGATAATTTTTATTCTGAGAGATCAAAAAAAGGCAAATATATGTGCACAAGATTTCGCGATGTTTGATGGTATAAGACGCGTTAAAATAAAATTTACACACGGTGAAGAGACATCTGATGGTCAATTAAATTGCCATGGTATTTACACGCGAATGGGAGGTTATTCAGCCAAAGAATTGAAAGATGGGAGAAATTTTCCCTTTAATGTGAAATACGAGTATCAAAACGAATTTTACAAGGTCATCTCTTTTCAGATTGAAACAAACCGTGGGCGCGCCAAATTTGTTCGCAGATAAACCGTGAAATATCTACTCCCGATACATGACGTTATAAAACAATTTCAGGAAGCTATTTCGGTAGGGAACCGCGCTGTTATTGTGGCTCCTCCTGGAGCTGGGAAAACGACCATTGTTCCTTTGAGTTTGCTTGAGAGCCCAAATGTAAATGGACAAATAATAATTTTAGAACCTAGAAGACTTGCGGCACGTGCGGCTGCAAGTCAAATGGCGTCGTTACTCAATGAAAGGGTCGGAGAAACTGTTGGCTTTCAGATTAAAGGACTCAACAAAGTAAGTAAGCAAACCCGCATCGTAGTTGTAACTGAGGGCATTTTAATAAGAATGATTCAATCCGATCAAAGTTTATCTAAAGTTGGTTGTATTATTTTTGATGAATTCCACGAAAGATCTATTAATGCTGACTTGGGCCTCGCGCTGAGTCTACAAGTCGCGGAAGTTTTGAGGAATGACTTAAAGATATTAGTCATGTCTGCGACGTTAGATGTCGCACCCGTTTCTAAAATATTAGACACAAATGCTCCAATTATATCTGATGGGCGAGCTTATAAGGTAAAATGTAATTACTTGTCTCGCCCGAAATCAAAAAATGACAATTTGTGGGAAAATTTCTCCGAACTTGTTTACGATGCCTTTAAAATGACAGACGGAGGCATCCTTGCATTTCTGCCTGGGGAAGCTGAAATAAGAACAATAGAAAAGCTACTAAAGAAAAAGTTGCCTCAAACGGCGTTAATAATGCCACTGTACGGATCGCTACCTTTTGAACAACAGACCAAAATTTTAGAGCCATTAGAAAACAAAATTTTACGTAAAGTAGTTCTATCAACCTCTATTGCGGAAACTTCACTGACAATTCCGGGAATTAGGGTAGTGGTTGATAGTGGTTATACTAGACGCGCACTATATGATCCCTCCAGTGGAATGTCTCGGCTTATTACACAAAAAATTTCTAAGGCAGAAGCAAAGCAACGAATGGGAAGAGCAGGACGTATCGCCGAAGGTTGGTGTTATCGTTACTGGTCGGCGAATGAGGAAGGTGCAATGCCAGAATTTCCTCCCAGCGAAATTGAAATTTCTGACCTCAGTAATTTTGCTTTAGAACTTTCCCTATGGGGTTCAGAACTAAAAAGTATGAAGTTTTTGACAAAGCCAGAGCCAGCTCGGCTAGAAAAAGCATATGAACTTTTATATCAGCTTGGTGCAACTACAATTGAAAATAAAATAACACCTCATGGTCAAGAAATCTCAAAATTTCCATGCCATGTACGCTTAGCACATATGCTNAATAAAGCGGGGAAAAAATCTGCCATAATCGCAGCCTTACTGCAAAATAAAGATATTTTGTTTAATGAAGGTAGTAGTGATTTCCAATTGCGCATAGATCACTTTCAAGATGAACTTAAACGTCGAAACATAAAGATTGGTTTATTTTCCAGAATAGAAGCAGATCGAAAGATTCTTGAAAAGCTGGTGAAACATGAAACTTCTTTATCCACAGCTCAAAGCCTGGCCCTGGCATTCCCTGACCGCATAGGAAAGAAAAGAGATGGCTCCACTTCAAAGTATCTCTTGTCTAGTGGAAAGGGGGCTCATCTTCAGCAAGGTGATCCACTAAGCAAGCAAAATTACATTGTAGCTGTGGATATAGACGGTGATCGCAAAGACACGAAAATAAGATTAGGCATAGGAATTTCAGAAAACGAAATACGTGAACTCTTTGAAGATAAGATTATATGGCAAAATACTTGTTACTGGTCGACACGAGAAAAGCGTTTAAAAACATCTAAAACTGAAGTGCTTGGGAAAATACCCCTCAAATCTGAGAACTGGGTCAATCCACCATTTGAGGAAATAGCCTCAACAATTATTAATGCAATTGTAGATATAGGCTTTCATTTCAGCGCAGCGGAAGATCAATTCATTGCCAGAGTCAAACTTGCCGGTGAGGGTTTTCCCAACATGGAGAAACATCATTTAAAGGAAACTGCAAAAGAATGGCTAAAGCCATTCGTAAAAAACATAAAGACTGCCGACGATTGGAAAAAATTTGACTGCCTACCAGCCCTGCAAAATTTACTTAGTTGGCAGCAACTAACTAAACTAGATGAAGTTGTCCCAAAATACTTTGTCAGCCCATTAGGTCGAAAATTACCCATTGATTATACTGGAGAGCATCCCTCCATAGAATTNCGNCTTCAAGAACTTTTCGGACAAAAATCACATCCGCTGGTCAAAAACAAACCACTACTTGTAACACTTTTGTCACCAGCTGGACGGCCACTTCAAAAAACAATGGATTTACCAAATTTTTGGAAAACAAGCTATTTAGATATACGGAAGGAAATGCGGGGACGTTACCCAAAACATTCTTGGCCAGAAAGACCTGAATACGAAAAACCAACTACTAAGGTTAAGCCTAAGCAATAAAAGTTTAGATAAACGGTTCGATGGGATATCTTACAGAGCTTAAGTACAAGCCATACGGGGGGCTCACCGGACCACACGCAGTTCTATTCTTTGCAGATAATGCTTGCAGTACATCCTCTGGCGACCAAGCTCCAGCTCCAACCCTTTCCAGCGTTCCAACAAAGCTCCTGACTTGATTATGTAAAAAGCTCCGAGCTCTTATTGTAAACCGAATTTCCGTTCCATTATTTATGGGTATTTCCGTTACTAATAATTCATCTAGAGTTTTAACTGGGCTAGTTGCTTGGCATATTGACGACCTAAAAGTTGTGAAGTCATGGTTACCCAACAAGTAATTTGCACCCCGTTGCATCGCCTTAACATCCAAATGATGTTTGACATGCCAAACCAGTCCATTTTCATGGGTTAGAGGAGCACGGCGGCAGACTATACGAAACTCATATTTCCGCTCCACCGCAGAAAATCGAGCATGCCAATCCTCATCAACTTTTGCGCAAGAAACAATTGATATTGGACTTGGTTTTAAATGAAAATTTAAAGCTTCCGATAGACGAAAAGGGGTCCAGTCTGTGACTAGATCACAATGTGCAACTTGCCCGACAGCATGCACCCCCGCGTCAGTTCTCCCAGCTGCTACAATTGTATGGTCCCCAGGTTCTAAAATAGATAAAGCCTGTTCAATATTCCCTTGTACCGAAGGAAGCTCGGTTTGCCTTTGCCAACCAACAAAAGGGCCACCGTGATATTCTACTTTCAAAGCATATCTTGGCATTAAATAATGATCACTTGCTTTCTAAATCAAACAATAACTGAAATCTATTAATTGAAATATTAATCAAGCTCAAGCTACAACAAGGTTAAGGTCTTCACCCTTTTTTATACAAATCCAGGCTAAAATAGAAAAAACATGAAGTTTAATTCTCTATTTTGATGGNNAGAACTTTACCTTGGATACCCTGCCAAGANNATTCTTCCAACTCNATGCCTAAAATACGANTAGGATTTGTTGGTGGGGGNAAAATAATTCCNTTGATCATTCGAAAACCAAATCTTCTGTAATAGACTTCATCACCTACCATTAGAACTCGTTTCCAATTGAGTTCTCTCGCCCTTTTTAGGCTACTTTTAATTAAAGCCGCACCGATACCCTCACCCTGATAGGTAGGATGAACAGCAATTGGCCCAAGAAATAAAACCTTATTTTTTTCAATTTCTGATGGCCAATATCTTATTGCACCTGCTAAAAAACCTTCCTCGTTTTTAGCAANTAGGCATAGTTCATCAATCGGTGATTGACCCTCTCTAAGTCGATAGGAAGATAAAGCAAAGCGCCCAGGAGTNAAACAAAGNTCAAAGAGGGCTTCAACATCCCAGTAATCTTCCGTTTTTTCTTTATGAAGCTCAAACACCTGCAAACCATATAGGAATTATAAAATCTTTTTTATATTTGCTCTTTATACTAATACAGCCAGTAATACATTCGAAAAGTCACAGACATATTTTACAAAAACCTTACTAAAATTCTGTTAGGTCTCGGATACCTATGCTGCTCCAGTAGTGAAAACTTCTGCCGTTTCTGGACTGGCTCCTGCATATAATTGTTGTTAAAGTATAAAAGTCATTACAATCGAGATATAAATGATTAGTTACAATAAATTTTAGAGAGTTAAATGAATACTTCCATATTGCCAACATACAACCGTGCGCCATTGGCTTTTGAGCGAGGTGAAGGTAGTTGGCTGTTTACAAATAATGGTGATGGTTATCTCGATATGGGAGCTGGAATTGCTGTAAATGCCCTTGGTCACTCAAATTCTGAACTTGTAGACGCATTAACATCTCAGGCTAACAAACTCTGGCATGTTTCAAATCTATATGAAATTCCCGAACAACAAAGACTAGCAGAGTTAATGGTGGATACAACCTTTGCAGATAACGTTTTCTTTACAAATTCGGGAACAGAAAGTTGCGAACTAGCCGTTAAAATGGTTCGAAAGTTCTGGTACGAAAAAGGACAAGGAGAGCGAGTGGAAATAATAACCTTTGAAGGGTCTTTCCACGGCCGGTCGTCAGCAGGCATCGCTGCAGGCGGGAGTGAAAAACTAACGAAAGGGTTTGGTCCAATGCTCCCGGGCTTCGTTCATCTTCCTTGGTCTAATCATGATGCCATAGAAGCAGCAATTAATGAAAAAACTGCAGCAATTCTTGTAGAACCCATACAGGGCGAAGGTGGGATTCGTCTCTTACCAGACCAGTGCTTAAAAGGTTTACGCGATTTATGTGACAAGCATGATATATTGTTGGTTGTCGATGAAGTCCAATGCGGTATTGGCCGAACNGGCAGGCTGTTTGCGCACGAATGGTCAGGAATAGAACCAGATATAGCTATGGTTGCCAAGGGCATCGGTGGCGGGTTCCCTCTTGGGGCTGTTCTAGCTAAAACATCTGCTGCNAGNGGAATGACTGCCGGGACACATGGCTCTACATACGGTGGGAACCCATTAGCNTGCTCAGTAGGGATTAAAGTACTTGAGATAGTAAATACGCCAGAGTTTCTAAACTCTGTGGTAGAAAAATCAGGACTTATAACCCAAGGACTTCTTGGATTAATTGATAAATATCCTGATATCTTTGAAGAAATTAGAGGTACTGGTTTAATGTTAGGGATTAAATGCAAATGCCCAAATTTAGATTTTGTACAAGAAGGTTATGAAAAAGCCATTTTAACAGTGCCAGCGAGTGATAATGTCGTTAGACTACTACCTGCACTTAATATAACCATCGAAGAAATTAATGAGGCGCTAAGTAGGTTGGAGCAGACCGCAAACTCATTAAGAATAGCTAAATAAAGAAATAAAATGGCAAATTTTTTAGATATAAAAACTATAGAAAGCAGTGACCTAAAGAAGATCATCCAAACTGCTTTGGAATTAAAAAAATCTAGNTCAGGCTTGACAAAGGGTGCATTCGATAGCGATCGAGCACTTGACGGCCATATCGTAGCTTTGATTTTTGAAAAACCTTCAACTCGCACTCGAGTAAGCTTTGATGTGGGCGTGCGCCAAATGGGAGGTCAGACAATAGTTTTATCAGGTAATGATATGCAACTTGGCCATGGAGAAACTATTGCCGATACTGCGAGAGTTCTCAGTAGGTACGTCGACTTAATTATGCTTNGAACATATGAAGAGGCAACATTACATGAAATGGCACAGTTTGCCGAGGTGCCGGTAATAAATGGCCTAACAAATTTTTCACACCCTTGCCAAATTATGGCAGATATCATGACTTACGAGGAACACAGAGGCTCAATCAAAGGTAAAAAGATAGTTTGGTCAGGTGATGGAAATAATGTTTTTAATAGTTTTGCCCAGGCCGCAGAAAAATTTGATTTTAATTTGACATTTACCGGTCCAGAAACTCTTAGACCAGATAGCAAAGTAATTGAGCGAGCTCAGCAAAATGGAACAAAAATCTCAATTGAACACAACCCTACCTTAGCGATAAAAGATGCAGATCTAGTTGTAACTGACACTTGGATTAGTATGCATGATCTTCAATCTGCAAGNGAACGGCGCCATAATCAACTAAGGCCATATCAAGTAAATAGAGAACTACTATCGCATGCTAAATCCAACGCANTATTCATGCATTGCTTACCNGCGCATAGAGACGAGGAAGCGACATCNGAGGTCATGGATGGGAAACATTCTGTTATTTTTGATGAAGCAGAAAATAGGCTACATATTCAAAAAGCAATTATGCGTTGGTGCTTAGAAAAATAAAGAGCACGTTTCAGCCAACAGGAGTTAATGTCCACCGTCAAGAATTCCAGTTCTAACTGAATAATTTACTGCTAACGCATAATCAGGATCATCATCGCTATCAACCATAAGATGGCCTGCTTTTATTAAAAGCGTATGACAATCTCTACTAAGATGCTTTAATTGCAGGAGCTTTCCCGCACTTTCATATTTTGCTGCAACAACTTCTATTGCTTGCAGTGCAGACTGGTCAACNACNCNACTTGCTTCAAANTCCAAAATTACGATCTTCGGATCATTTTGCACGTCGAAGAGCTCAACGAANCCGTCTGTGGACCCAAAGAACAAAGGACCCTGGATTTTATANGTTTTACTTTCAGCATCTAAATCAACATGTGCATGAATTCTTCTTGCATTATTCCAAGCATAGGCCAGTGCAGAAACAATAACTCCAACCACGACTGCTACGGCAAGATCATACCAAACTGTCACTACAGTCACTAAAATAGTCACAAAGGCGTCAGTTCTTGGAACCACGCGTAAAATTTTGAGTGAATTCCAAGCGAAAGTTCCAATTACNACCATAAACATCACACCAACCAATGCTGCTAAAGGAATTTGTTCGATGATTGAGCTTCCAACGAGAATAAAAAGCAAAAGAAAAACNGCGGCGGATATGCCTGCTATACGAGTACGTCCACCAGATTTTACATTTATCATCGATTGCCCGATCATNGCGCAGCCACCCATGCCACCAAAAAATCCTGTCACNACGTTTGCTGTACCCTGNGCAAGGCATTCTTGGCTCGCTCCTCCACGCTTATTGGTCATTTCACCCACAAGGTTCAGTGTAAGCAAACTCTCAATAAGACCGATTGCTGCTAGGACGACTGCATAAGGAAAAATTATTTCAAAAGTCTCCCAGNTAAGTTCAACCATTGGTACGTGAAAACTGGGTAACCCTCCCTTNATTGAAGCCATATCACCAACTCTTGGCACATCTAAACCGAAGAATATGACGATAAGAGCTACAATGCCTATCCCGGCAAGCGGTGCNGGTATAACCTTTGAGANCTTTGGTAAAAAATAAATAATNGCCATTGTTACGCCAACGAGCNNAAGCATNGTCNCCAAGGGCGTGCCNGTCAACCACTCACCACCAGACGTTCCATGACCTGACACTTCAACTGTTCCCGGAACTTTGAATTGACTTAGTTGAGCTAAAAAAATTACAATTGCTAAACCGTTCACAAAACCCAACATGACTGGATGCGGGACAAGCCTTATAAACCTACCCCACTGCATTATTCCAGCCACAAGTTGCAAAATCCCCATCAAAACAACAGTTGCAAAGAGATACTCAACTCCGTGCTCTGCTACTAATGCAACCATCACAACGGCTAAAGCGCCTGTAGCGCCTGAAATCATGCCTGGGCGCCCTCCGAATACTGCTGTTATTAACCCGACGATAAATGCTGCATACAAACCAACAAGGGGATGAACCCCAGCAACAAACGCAAAAGCTACNGCCTCAGGCACAAGGGCAAGGGCTACCGTAAGACCAGAAAGCAACTCAATTTTCAGTCTCANTANACTGAGTCCATCGGAACTCTTTGAACCCAATTCAGGCTTAAATAAATTTGCNAATGCTCCAAAAAGGGCTTGTCTCATAAATCGTTCCAGTCTGGGAAAATCATAATCGGCGGCATAAACTATAGATCACCAAAAAGAAACCCCAGTGTATTGTATTAATTTCGTTTAGAAACTTGATTATTTGTAATTTTATATTCATTCCTATCACAAATGGGCACTTGAGCTAACTGAGATTCAATTCGTGAAACAAACTTTTAATTAAAATAACATTCAGTTTAAATTTAAGCTCACAAAATCACTAGGAAAGAGTTTATGGATAAAATAGGAATTAAAAAGTACATCCGAACAATTACGGATTTTCCACATGAAGGAATAATGTTTAGAGATGTTACCACTTTATTCTCCGATCCTAATGGGTTTGACCTTACAATTAAAGGNATNCTGTCCTCAGTTGAAAATACCAATATAGATAAGGTTGTGGGTATAGAGGCACGAGGATTTATTTTGGGTGGTGCCTTAGCAAACAGGCTACATTGTGGCTTCGTTCCAATCCGAAAATCAGGGAAACTACCAGGCTCGGTAATTAGCCAGGACTATGAACTCGAATATGGTCACGATACCTTAGAGATACACTTAGAAAGTATTGAACCTGGTGAGAGAGTTCTACTGATAGATGATCTTTTAGCAACTGGCGGCACTGCAGAAGCTGGAGTTAAATTAGTAGAAAAGCTGGGTGGTAATATTGTGTCATGTAATTTTATTGTAAATTTACCAGATCTGGGAGGCAGCAAGAAACTTGCAGATTTAGGTTTATCAATACACTTTTTGTGTTCGTTCAGTGGTACATAATTAAGATGGCAAAACTCTATTTCCACTATTCGACAATGAATGCAGGCAAATCAACTTTGCTGCTTCAAGCGTCGCATAACTATCAAGAAAGAGGCATGAAAACATACCTCATTACAGCTCAACTTGATCACAGAGCTGGTGAAGGGCAAATTGGCTCAAGAATAGGAATTGATGCATCAGCTGATACATTCACAGTCGATGATGATTTATTCTATAAAATTAAGTTAAAATTGAGCAAAGAAAAAATTGCTTGCATCCTAATAGATGAAGCTCAATTTCTAACTTCAAAACAAGTCTGGCAACTTGCAAGAGCCGTGGATGATCTCGCCGTTCCCGTTATGTGTTATGGTTTACGAGTTGACTTCTCAGGCAATCTTTTTCCAGGTTCTGCATCTTTATTAGCACTTGCAGACGAAATGCGAGAGATTAGAACAATTTGTCATTGTGGAAAGAAAGCGACCATGGTCGTGCGACAAGATCAAGATGGCAATGTAGTTAAAGGCGGCGCTCAAGTACAAATTGGAGGCAATGAAACTTACATATCATTATGCCGACGGCATTGGCGCGAGGCCTTCGAGAATTAAACAAGGTTGGGCGGCTCGTTACCTTCTAAAAAATATTTAATATTTTCAACCGCCATTAATCCCATACCAGTTCTTACCTCCAGAGAAGCAGTACCAAGATGAGGTAACAAAACTACGTTCTCCATTGCGATCAGATCCTTTGGCACCTTAGGTTCGTGTTCATAAACGTCTAATCCAGCGCCTGCAATTTGATTAAGTTGTAGCGCCTCGATAAGATCTATCTCTTTTACAACATCGCCTCNAGCAATATTCACAAAATAAGAATGCGGCTGCATCGCGGAAAATATATCCTTATTAATTAAGTGGTGAGTTGCTGAACCACCTGGCACAGAAATAACAAGAATATCACTATTCGACGCTAATTCGGTCAAAGANCCATANCGNTCTACCGGGTAATCNAAATTTTTGGGAGACCTAGAAAAGTATCCCACCTGCATTCCAAAACCGAAATGACAGCGTCGCGCAATAGCTTGGCCTATATTACCCATCCCAACTATACCGACTTTTTTATTCGAAATATGAAACCCAAGCATCTGGGTTGGATGCCACCCTTCCCACTTGTTTGATCTTACAATGCGCTCTCCTTCTGAGGTTCTTCTGCAACACATTAACATTAGCGCTATAGCTATATCGGCAGTTGCGTCTGTAACAGCACCNGGGGTATTAGAAACTGTAACTCCATGGTCATTAGCTGCTTTTACATCGATGTGATTAAAGCCAACGCCAAAATTTGCCAGTAATTTTGCATTTATTTTTTTGCAAGATTTAAATATTCTCTCTGAGTAAATATCACCTAAAGTGGGCAAAACTACGTCGTAATTGACGAGACTATCAACCATCTCGTCTTCTGTCATTGCAGAGGTATCTTCTCGTACGGTAATGTCGCCCAAGAGAGCTGCTGCACTCAGCACAGCTTTCGGGAGTGGTCGTGAAATAAATATTTTTTTTGTCAATGCATCCGTCCCCCATTTGGAATTTTTTTATCTGGACCTAGTAAAGTAACCGCCCCTTTATTATCAGTTACTCCTAAAGTCAAAACTTCCGACATAAATGGACCAATTTGTCTAGGTGGAAAATTAACAACAGCAATTACTTGCCGACCTATCAGTTCAGTTGGTAGATAATTATCAGTTATTTGAGCTGATGTTTTTTTTGTCCCAATGGAAGGACCAAAATCAATCCAAAGTTTATAAGCTGGCTTCCTAGCCTCCGGAAAGGTTTCTGCTTTAATTATACTTCCAACTCG
>FUFK010049626.1_pt1 | contig 11805 bp, 12 predicted proteins | sample 1021851 | NCBI WGS metagenome assembly FUFK01 (sample SAMEA51879418, study PRJEB19060) | metagenome
GAAAGCAGATAAGGTTACATACATTGATTTAGTAGCCATAAAAACCATAGATGAGTTTATTATAAAGGCACTAAAAGAAAAGATTACTATATCAGCAAAAACACTTGGTGAGGAGGTGTTAGACTTTCTTAAATAGAATCGATTCGTCATTCGTGAATATTGTAGCTTTTACAAAAGCCTAGTTTTCTGCGTGTTATGGGTGTGTATTTGCATATCACATTTAAATGTGATAAAACTTAAATCATAACAAAGGAGAAAAATAAATGACATTAAACGAACAAATAAATGAAGCACAAAGAGATTATGAATTTTTTACTGGTTTATTAAAAGACATTGAAGCTATTGAAAATAAAACTGAAGGTAACAAATTTGCAGAAAAAAAATGTCGTGAGATGATCGCTAACATAGAAGCTTTTTTTAACGAAGTTGATTATCACACACAAGTTACTTTTGATTAAGAGTAATACATAAACAAAAAAGGGAGGCTACTTAGTCTCCTTTTTTTTTGCGTACAAATTATCAAACGTATATTCAGGGTTCATATAACTTTCATCTTCTTCTGCACTAAACTCATACTGACTAGGAATAAAATCTGGAGCACCAGAACCTGTAACCCACAATGCAGGATTTGTAACACGAACTCTGTTGTTTGGTTGTGCTACTATTTGACCTTTAAATTCACCACTAGTTATTGCAAGAATATGACTTTGTTTATGTTGTGCAACGTCATCACCTAAAGCATTTAAGTCATCACCATTAGTGTAATCAATAGTAAAATAATATTTCGCATTATAAAACTCTCCATCTATTTTGGTTATCCAAGGAGAACTGCTAGTACGATCATATTTAATTATACTGAAATCTCGACTAGAACAATCCCAAGGCTGAACGAAATGGTTAGGGATTCTGGGTGGGTAGTTGTCTAGTATTTCGTCAGCTACTAATGCTTGTATTGGCATCCTTGCCCACATAGCACCACCATGAGGACTGTCTAGTCGATTATCTTCATCTTCACAACCTGTAAAAACAACTTGAAAAGATAATGACCTATCTGGAATAGCTGTAACAGCTATTGCTAATGCGTGAATAAATTCACCTTCATAATTGGAGTGATTGTGTGTGAATTCTTTTCGTACCCAAACTTTAAAATAGGGTATGTTTGCTGTCAAATAAGCCATACCCTATATTAAATAAAATTATGAACTAAGCAAGTAAATTATGATTTAATTTTTACTGCTTTCATATTATTTGCTTTTAAAACTTTTTTTGCTTGTGCTAAAGACATATTAGCCATATTACCTCTTTTAGCCTTCATCATTTTAGCTCCACCTTTGGCATAACCTTTAGCCATCTTACCCTTCATAGCTTTCATAGGTCTTGCTCTTGTACCTTTAGACATAGTGCCACTATTCATAGGTCTGTCAGCCATTTGACCTCTCATAGCTTTCATCATCTTAGCTCCACCTTTGGCATAACCTTTACTTTTTCTCATAACTACTCCTTATCACTTGTTAAAACATCTTCATCTTCATCTTCATCTTCATCTTCATCTTCATCTTCATCTTCATCTTCATCTTCATCTTCATCTTCTTCATCTTCATCTTCTCTGTCAACTGATAACTTTATTTCATTAAACTCAATCATATCAGCAATAACATTTTTAACTTTTTTCTCTATAATGTCATCTACTTTTTCTTCAACTATTTCTATTACTTTGTCTTCAACTACCTCTTCAACAACTTCTTCAATCACTTCTCTTTGATCTTCATCATGCATAGCCATAGTTTTCTCCTATTTAATTTTTTATAATGTCTCTGATCTTTTTTAAAATACCATAAAGCCATTTTACTCATACACATCACCTCCTTAAAAGTAATGCGTTTCTTCGGTTTACCCTACTTCCGACTCAAAAGAGTTAAACGAATTTATCATAAATATTTTACTACTTATCATCTTCTATTTCAATCCAGTTTCCACGACTTTTTTTGTAATCTAAAAATAACTCAGTATCTGCCCATTCACGTCCTTCATTCATACATATGTAAAAATATTTAGGCTCATAAATCATACAGCTATTGTCATCTTGATGAGTATTGTGAGCCATTATGGGTTGCCCTATACTTACAAAAAATTTAAAAGTTACACCCACTGCTACTGCTATAAAAATAATAACTGCTATTGTTGTAAAACCAATTTTAACCATTTCCTCTATCTCCTGTCTTTTTTTTAATCTTCTAGCTTTTTCTTCTTTAATTGCTCGTTTTTTAGCATCTATGCGTTTTTTTCGTTCTGCAAGAATAAACTCCCAGGTACCCGGCCCGAAGCGGAGATTTACAAGATTTTTTAACTCCATTAATTGCTCTCTAGCCAGCTTAGCCTCAATAATCTCGCGTGCAACATTTTCAGTTGCAAAATGGTCAACATTTGCTTTATCTCTTGCTTTAATGACCTGTTGCTCACCCATCATAGCTTTATCAATGTGACCCATTATATCGCCAATGTCATTACAGGTTTGTATTTGTTCTTTTACAAAATTGACACTTTGTTTAACTAATTTTATGCCTGAGAGTACGGCGGCTCCAGCTGTAACAGGATCAACCATTTTGACGCTCAATAAACCTATCTAGCTTTTCTTCTAATCTGCGAAGTTGTTCTAGTATTTGAGCAGTCTGTGACTGTGCATCATCACGAGGCAGGTACTCTTCCCTGGTTTTATTGAGTAATATTTGTAGTCTTTTAACTTCAGAAAACATTTTACTAAATGCCCAACCGAATGCTGATATAAGCACTGTGAGTAAAATATTCCAAAGCATCATGTTATCCACGTTGTGTTCCTTTAATTGCTAATAACTCTCCTATATCATCGTCTGGAAATAAAGCTTTGTAAACCCCCTGCCGATTAATTTTTGGATCAAACATAGCTGTTTGCATAGAGGATTGTGGTTGATTTTGTGCTACTTTTGTAATTGGTTCAACATCTTGTTGCGTCTCTTTCTGCATTTCAGTATCTATTGCATTATCAAAATTCATTTGATCTATTTCATCAGCGTTTTGTATATCTATATTTTTTGCACTAGCTACATTAGTGCCTTTAAGTATCTCATCATATTTAGCTTTGTCTTCAGCGTTGGCATTTTGATAGAGATAAACATCAGGAAACATTCTTTTCAAATTTGCTTCTGGTAGATATTTTGTTCTAAAAGTAGTGTCAGGAATTTTAGTTTTTTTACTATTTAAATAATCCATTAGTTGTTGTGCTGATATTTTATCTACATCAATTTTTACTTCATCATCTTCATCAGCAAAGTAATTTAAAAGAATACCTAGCGATCTTCTTTTTTTAGGAGATAAATATTTTCCAAAGGGTTGTGTTAAAGATATGAAAGGAAAGTCTTGTAGACCACCTTTTCCTAATTGTTGTAATCGCTCTTCTGGCGAATACAAATCTAATAAAGCTTTTCCGTATTTAGGATTTGATAGTAAACCACCAAAACCTCTTAATAACATAGGCATTATAACTAAACCAGCGATACCCATACCTACCATTGGTGCTCCCATAAATCCAGCTACAGCACCAGCACCTAAAGTTATACCTGTTAATTGAATTCTTCTATTAGCATATTTTGATGAATCACCAATAGCTTGAGAATAGTATCGGTCTACTACATTTAAAAAGTTATTTAAATTAGAAACTACTTCCTCACCTTTCTTACCACCACCAAATATTTTTGCTAATCTTTGTTCACCATAAGGATTAACATTTCCATTTCTATCTATTAAACCAAGATTTTGTTTTACTTGATCAACTCCTTTAAATGAACCTAACTCCGCGGGATCTNATTGTTTTATAATCTCATCTCCCTTAAGTACACCTACATTACCCTCTAAACTTTTTTGCCCTTTCAAAGCTCTTTGACTCAACAAATCTTCCGTGCCTGTTTTTTGTAATATCTCATCAGCAAAAACAGTTCTCAACATACCTTGATCCTGTAGTTGTTTTAACTGTGAAAGGCTTATAGCTGAACCTTCTTTTGGCTGATAATCAAAGGCTCTGTAAAAAGCATCATACATAAAACGTGAACCAAGTCTATCCATAAAAGCTCTTCCTGTTTTTTGAGCTACTCCTTTATCTGTAGCACCAACTAAAAATGCTAATTCATCTATAGCCTCAATAGAACCATCTTTAAGTATCGCTGTAATTGTTTTGTCAAACATAGTTGAAGGGTAAAAATCTTTACCTTTAGCAGTTCCTGGNATACCTAATGTAGATTTAGCAGTAAANAAGTANTCACCAAACTTCTGCAATTCTTTAGCNGTCATACTNTTAAATGGATCTGTCAAAGCTGANAAAGAATGAAACTGAGCTCTAAGATTATCTCCAAACATTTTNANTTTNTCAGNTTTTTCTTTNAATTNTTNTCTANNTAAACCTNNAAANGATGGNCTNTCTNTTANTATATTAGCTTGTNTTCCAGCNTCTCCNACACTAGCAAAATCTTTATCCATAGCTAATCGCATATCCGTTGCGGCTTTTAATATTTTTTTGCTATTAGGAGAGTTTCTTACAGCCTCATTGAGTTGTTCTTTTAAACCCATATATTGTAAAGGTGTTAAAAAATCTTTGTCTGTAAAAACACCTGCGTCTGCAAACTTTAGTAATAAAGCGTTTGTAGGTGTCATATTAAATTGACTTTTTTTCAATACTTCATCATCTGCTAAATTTAATTTTGAAATTTGAAATAAATCCATATTTTCTTGTAGGTTTGTAGCTGCTGCTCTTAAGTTACTTACTGGTATCATTTCAGGATTACCAAATAATTCAGCTTCATTTTTTAAAGTTTTAAAACCTTCATCTATCATATTTTGAAATTGTCTGTAGTTATTGTTTAATACATCCATAGCTTGATACCCTAAAACTTGTGATGTTGTAATTGGAGATAAATTTTGTGCAAATTTGTACATACCAGATACAAGAGCTTTTTCAGATTCTATTCTATCTTTTTTAGCTTGTTTTGCAACACCTGGAAAAATACCAATGGTCGTATAAAAGTCTTTTGTTTGTCCTCCAGCTACACCCTTTCCTCTTTCTGACAATTGTCCTATATTTAGGTTGACACCATATTCAATAGCTGCATCACCAATCTCTTTTGCATTTGTGTTTTTTCCTGTACCAGTCAAACCTTTAGCAAAAGCTTTAGCTAATACTGATGCAGATTGAATTAATGCTGAGGCACCTCCAGCAAATGTAAGCGAAAGTCTTGCTGCATCTATAGCGTGTATCGTGCTTCTTGTTAAAGGGTCTTGCTGATCTATTTCTTTTTCAGACAAGTCTGCTAAGTCATAAGTTGCTTGAGCTGCGAAATCTTTATCAAAATTATTTACAACATCAAAAGCTAAAGAACCACCAGCTGCACCTAAACTACCTGCTGCTACTGATTTTAATTCTGTTTTTGCTACTTGTGTCAAACCCAATTTACTTGCATCAATAGTTTTATTAGCAGCATTTTCTAGCACTCCTACTGTTCTTGCAAATAATCTTCCTGGCAAACCAAATCTTTTAACCAAAGGTGCCTTCTCTAAAAATTTACTTAACTTTGCTACTGTGGGAGAGAAGCCAGCTCTGTAATTAGGAGCAAAAGTTTGTTTACCACCTGACTGCACAAAAGCATCTATCAATTTTTGTCTGTCTACAGCGTACATAGAAAAAGAACCAACTACATCAGCAAGTGTTTCATAACTACCTCTGGTAGTAAGAACCTCACCTAATCCTGGTAAATTTACACCGGGCACAGTTTCTTCTGCTGTTTCTATTTTAGAAGCTAATTCAGACTTACCTCTTTGTCTATACCTTATAAGATCATTAACACCATCAAATCCTGTAAGCACTCCACTTTTAAAACCTTTATCTAAAGCTTGTAGTTGCTCTTGATTTAANGTATCTGTATCCAAAGCATTATTATTTATCTGCTCTTGTATTTCTTTTATCTTGCTCATTTAAATGCTTCCTCTATACTTTTTTGTGCATCTAAGGCAAAAGTTTGTGTCTGAGATAAATCTTGATCTGTAGCAAAAGTTTTACCCATTTGTGTTAGCCCTTGTATGATGTAAGGATTATTAGGAAACATTTTTGCCAAAGCTCTAGGATCACCTCCAACTCTCATATATTCTCTTGATACACCTTGCATAATGTCTAGTGTTTCATTGTAGATTTGACCATAGTTTTTTCTAATAATGTCTTTAGAGCCAATAGTTTTGATAATTGTAGTTCTTTTACCTGATTGTTTTAAATCCTCATTAGAAATNCTNTCTCTTGTTTTATTCATACGTGCNAGTAAATATCTTGCTCTTGANTCNATAATAAGCATAGTAGATAAAGCTTTAATCTCTTCATCAGAAGCATTTCTGCCAGCCGTTCTTCTTAGATAATTCATATCCTTAGACCTTTCAACTGCTTTATCATAATTCTTTTTGTATTCATTAAAAACTTCTTCTTTCATTTCATTGGCAGTTCCTGCACCTCTAACGTTTGCTAAAAAATCTGCGTGAGAGGCATCACTAACATCAAATATAGTGTTGGCTTCTGGATTGCTTGTAAAAAAATCAGACACAGTTTTATATGCTGAACCTAAAACAGGTCCTGCTACAGGAATATCCTCAGCTGTTGATTGAATTATTTGATTTAGTAATTTTAATGAACCAGATAAACCGATTACTTTACCACCAGTAGCTTTATCTGTTTGTGCAAATAAAGTAGCTAATTTAGTCAACTGATTAGCAGCTGTCATTCTATCTTTCAAATCAGCTTGTCTTCCTAAATCATACTGCCCTTCTTCAAATTGAGCTGGATCAAAGTCTGTTGGTATGGGTTTAAGTTGACCTCCCACTTCAATAAATTTTAAATTAGCATTTTCTTTATTTCTATATATTTTTAACAAGGATTCACCAGCCCAAGTAGGTTGTAAACCTAACTGTGGGTTTGCCCTTATATAATCATTAGATACAATTCTGTATTCTGGTTTACCAACATTATATAATTTAGATGCAAATGTGTTTTTAGCTTTTATATTTGCAACATCTAATGCATTTTGAGCTTTCATTCTTGCAACATAAATACTACTCGCTCTTCGTAGCTGTTCATCTATTGTTTTTGCTTCTGTTTGTAATTCAGAATTAATAATACCTATCTGTTGTGTAAAGACATCTTTCATCCCTTTATTGTATTCTTGATCTAAATTTTGTATAAAGCTCATATAGCTATCTGCTAAAGCTTTTGACTTTGCTTTTTCGTGCATATCTATAGCCATTATGTCTTGTGCTAAGCCCTCAGTTGACTGACCAAGCACATCTAAAAACCCACTAAACCCAGTTTGAGAAGTCTTACCAGACATCATACGACTTGCCCATTTTAACAAAGCATAATTTCTATAATTATTTCCTGTATCACCTGTCATATCTTGATACATTTTTTTGTATTGCTCAAAAGTTTTTCTTTTTTCTTTATCTCTTGCTTCTATTTTTGATTCATAGTTTTCTACTGCTTTAGTTGCTTTGTCAAAATCAATTTTTGTTTGTGTAAGTAGTACAGACAAATCACCTGAGTTCAATGCACCAATTAAATCTGTTGCACCAGCATTGTTTATATTACCAGTAGGATTAGATCCATCAGAAATCATACCTTTAGCATTGTAACTACTATACCTAGCATCTGCAATATCTTGATCCTCTTTTGCTACTGGTCCTTGCCCACCTGATTTTACTTCTTTATATAAAGCAGGGTCTTCTTTGTCAACCACCTCAAGATTACCCTCTTGGTTAACGTTAACAATAGGTTGTTTATCATCTTGTATCTCTTCATTAACTTGATTATTTACCTGCATTGTTTTGTTAATTTTTTCATTGGTCACTTTGTTGGCCTCATCTACAGCTGATACTATGTCTGTTTGATTTACATCATCATCAAGAAAAGGAACCTCTAAACCTAATTCGCTTGCAGTCAAAGGTCTTCCTAATATTTTTGCTTTCTCTGCATTTTTTTGTTTTGTTGTTAAGTTTTGATTAGCATCTATTTTTGAAATTTGGTCTTGTTGATCTTCAGCAAAAAGCATACCTGGCGCCATTGTCAGTGCACCTATACCTAACGCAGACTTGATAGGGTTTTTCCTCAAAATTCTAGGTGTTATTCTTATAGCTTCTTTTGCTAACCTTCCTCTAGGTTTTACCATTTGAGCTCCTTGTGCCATAAACGGATAGGCTATACCTGCTGTACCAAAATCTTCTATAGCCTGCTCGTAATCACCTTGCATAAAGTTCACAGCACCACTACCTGCATAGTATGGTGTTGCACCAAGTTCTAAAGCTCCAAGACCTTTTTTACCNNNTCTATANAANNTATTATCTTTTAAAATATTTGGTGTTNTTTGAGATATTTGACCAGCAACATTAGAAGCACCAGATTTGATCTTACTTGCTACGGGAGCAACAGCACGCCCAAACCCAGATCGCATAGCACCAGCTCCTAGTCCAGTTAAATAAGGCAAACCAAGAGCTCCTATAGTTTGAAAACCCCCAAAGTAATGTTTAGGTACTTTTTTATGTTTTACTTGTGCTTTATGCCTGAATAATTTTCTATTTAATACGTTACCCATTATGATAATTTACCCTTCGACAATAAGTCATAGGCCTGATAAGCACCAACTCCAGCACCAGCTGCTTGTGCAAAAGGNTTAACTCCAGGACCAGTACCTGCTGTCACTTGAGATGCAGCTGTTGGTAAGGCAGTCATAATGCCTTTTTGAAATTCTATTCTTTGAAATGGCTCATAAGCTCTTGCAACTTCTGTTTGTCTTTCAGCAGTCAAACCTCTTTGAGCTATATCTCTTTGTATAGCACCAGCTTGTAAAGCACTACCAATATCTCTTTGTGCCATCGCTTGTGCCTGAGTCGCTGCTCCAGCTAAATTTTGTGCTTGTTGCATTTCTGCTTGTGTTTGAAATTGTTGTTGAGCCTGTGCTGCTCCTAACGCTTGATTAAAGCCTTGAGCTCTTAATTGACCAATAGTTGCTAATCTTGCTCTTTCTGATTCAGCTTGTTGTATTCCCTCTCTACCTCCACCAAAAGCACCAGAACCTACTGCTTGAGCAGAAATTTCGTTTTCCCTCATAGCAGCTTGTCTGTTAATTTCATCAATTGTGTATCTCTCATAAGGGTTCATAAAAGCATCTATGTTAGGCATACCTCTTGCTACATCACCTGCTCTACCTAAAGCAGAGATACCTTGTGTTAGATACTCTTGGCCTACCCCCGGTGTTACCATACCAAAGCCTTGCATTTCTAAAGGACTAGGTCCAGCAGTTTGATAAGCTGGCACTTCAACTGGTTGTTTCGCTAAATTTATACTTTCATCATACAAGGCTAATTTTCTTGCTTCGATTTCAGGAGCCTCTCTTGTAATCGTAGTTGATGTACCACCTGATGCTGGAGCAGGAGCAGGAGCAGGTGATCCACCACCTCCAAAATAACCTTTTAGTCCAGTTGCTTTATTTAGTCTACCTCGTCCACCGATTTGTTTAAGGATTTTTACTTCATAAGGATTAACGTGAGCTAATTCACAATCCTCATACTCTCCCTGATCAGCTATATCTCTATACAAAATTTCGTATAAATATATTTTAAATCTATTAGGTAATAATTTAAGTAGCCATTTCATAAAAATATCCTGTATGCTGTAATTTTAACTTGTCTTTTTTAATAGCTTTTATCCAACCTTTTCTACCTATAATTTCTAATCTTGCACAATTGTTATCTTTTGCATGTTTACAAAAAAACGTTTGTAATTGTTTCATATTTTTAAGGATTTCAGACCCACCACAAAATAAGATGCATAATGTATTTATATTAGGATATATTACTTTTTGCACTACATATGCTGCTTTCAAAATTTGATTTTTCAAAACTACGAACAAAGTCATTTTGTTTTCCTTCAGTAGTCTGTATGTAGAAATTATTGTGTGTCTACCATTTGATTGGTCTGTTGCTTTTTGTATCCAGTCTCTAACATCATCCCAAAACACATCAATACACTCTACATCAACTTGTTTGATTGTTATCATTTGTTATATCATAGATTCTTTTAAGTTGATCCTGTTGCTTGTAAAAGAATGCTGCTCCTCTTCTTCTTGCGTCTTTAAAGTCTTTTGGTGATGCACCTGCCATTATTCCTGCACCTAATACAGCATCGGCACGACTAACAAATTCACCATCTGCTAATTGTGCGAGCATAGTGTCTTCATCTTTATCACCATTACCAGATCCATCTTCTACGTAACCTGTTGCTCTTGTGTAATTAGTCACGTCATTCTCATCGTGAGTCATTTTACTTGGTAAATAGTTTACACCACCCTCTGCGTAATGTGGTATTAATTCAGCTATACCACCCTCTTTTAACTGATACATCGGCGAGGTAAAATTATAAACTGATTGATCTTGACCTGCTGCTGCATCTGCATATTGAGCTCTATCCGTTAAACCAGACAAATCTCCTCTTGCTCTAGCGTAAGCATCTGTATATTCTTGATCAGAATAAGGGGAGGCACTTGCAAGCATTTCACCCGTTTTAGGTTTACTTGCTGACAATGTATCACCTAACATACCACCTGCTGTTCCAACACCTAGTGCAGTTTTTGTGGTCAACATACCTGCATTTGATAAAGGTACCCCTGCTGTTCCTACTCCTAAAGATTGTAATCCGTAACCACCAACGGCACTAAACGCAGCACCTGTTAACATTGATTTTAAAACGTTTCTATTTGACTCGCCTCTTGCTAAAGCTGAGATGCCTCCAAACCCAGCACCTATTGCGATGGCTAATGGTAATCCCATAAAAATCTCCTTTATTGCCTATAATACCCTTATTTTTGTAGACTATCAACACCCACAGCAACCATTTCGTCTATAAGTCTACCAGTAAATTGATGCTCACCTACATGAGTTATGTATTCATTTATCAAAGCCATACATTTTCCCCCTGTTTTTGTCCATAATCGTGAGAAGGCAAAATCCTCACCTAGATACAATTTTTCATCGGGATCGTAATAAGTATCAAAAAAGTTGTACAAGTTTTTGCGTAATTGTTTTTCTCCATCTATCATTGTCTCTTGCTTGATAGTTAAGTCTGGATATGCTTTTATCATTTTTTCTAAAGCCTCTCTTTTTATCAACAGACAACCAGTCATAGAGTGTGACAATTCAATCATCCCGTCTATAACTTCTATATCATCTTCTTTGCCTTTAATACGGACTGGAAACATATTACCACTTGTTTTAACTTGTGTAGGGTTCATACTTGGTATACCCCTCCACTTATGTAAAACTTTATCCCATTGTATAACTTTCATAGGGTAAGGAATACTTAACACCTCTTGATCTTTTTCTATCATTTTAAATATAGAATCAGCGCTAAATAATATATCACTATCTACAAACAACAAGTGAGTATAACCAGAGTTTAAAAACTCTGACACACATAAATTACGACCTTGTGTTACCAATGATGATTTCATTAACTGCAACATTATAGGAATTCCCTTTTGATTGCATTGTGCTTGTAATTTAAATACTGACTGCATGTAATGTATAGATACTTCACTGTGGACTGGTGTAGCTACAAATAATTTTATTTTTTTATTGTCCAACCAGTTTGCATCTGGTGTGTATATAGGCTCATAGTTTTGCATTCAAAGCTCCTTGTAAAAAATTTGTCCATTCTAATTTTTTCTTTTCCCAACTATAAAATCTTTTTACAAAGTC